>Ga0335079_10001291_pt1 | contig 28675 bp, 21 predicted proteins | sample Lox_Sample_33_FD_206719 | JGI IMG/M metagenome (GOLD analysis project Ga0335079, IMG submission 206719) | Soil microbial communities from Loxahatchee National Wildlife Refuge, Florida, United States - Lox_Sample_3.3 | ecosystem: Environmental > Terrestrial > Soil > Wetlands | place: USA...
AGTCCGTCCACCTATTGCACTAGTTCACGGTATCTGGAGCGATGAAAGTGCATGGAATAGCTTTCCCCTCCCGTCCTCAACGGCTTGCACCGACTCTGTTACACACTACGCATGCCGAATCGACTACAAGGACTACAACTCCTTGCATTTCGCTGTTATTGCGCCTTATGTCGGAAGCAGAATCCGCGACCGACTCGCCAATTTCCGGGCAACTCGAAATGTTGCGGCTCTTCAAATGGACGTGATCGCGCACAGTATGGGTGGCAACGTCATCCGGACCCTTCCCCTTTGCGGTACTGTCTTCAAGGACTGCGTATTTACATATCGCATTCCGACCAATATGGGGAAAGGTGATATTCATCAACTGCTTACCATCGGTACGCCGCACCTGGGGTCCCCCCTGGCTAATGACTTAATCGCCAATCTCTCAACCAAATGTTGCTGGCACTCATTCTGTCAAGGGAACTTGCAATCTCAATTTGATGACCGCATGCTGCCGATCGGCAATGGTGCAGTCGATGATCTCCAGCAAAATGGTGGAGCCATCAACGGTCTCAATAGTGTCGCTTCACTCTTTCCGATGTACTTCTATGTCGGTGTCGCAAGCAGCGCTGATGAAACTCTAATAAGCAGCAAGCAAGGCCTCATTCAGGCCGTCAATAACTGCGCCGCAAATATACTCCCATCAACGCCCCAAGGTATTTTTGGGAGCTCAAGCGATCTGATTGTGTCGACTAGTAGCCAGCGTAAGGGGCTGGCAGCTGGCCACACAGGAACGACAGATTCCTCAAGCTCAGTCGGCAACACCATTCACACTGCCGCGATCAATATCAACAGCCAGTCTGGTTACTCACAAGACGAGTTAACGTTTACGACGCTTGGCAACGACGTCCTTCAGCTGCTTGATACCGGAACTTTCATAATTCCATGAACCTTCTAGCGAGTGCTATTATTACTGTGATGCATCATCGATTGTGGGTGATCGCGATAATCACTGCGTCATTATCTGTTGTAGCAGGCTTTCTTGCAAACAAGCTCGAGGCACAGCCTGGACCGATTTTCACAGTCGTAACCCCCCAACAGGGTACCGTCTTCCATCCAGGCGACAGCGTGACAGTCGCGGTCAGTCCGTCAGTCGGTATCACGTTGGCGGTCGTCAACGTAACGTCACCTATTGGGAGCGCCACCGAAGAACCGGCGGTACCAGTACAGTTAACAATACCGGAGACGTTGGTAGGCTTTATTAAGATTCATATTGTGTGCGCCACACAAGCGGGTGCTGGGAGTGACGCATACGTGACCATTGACAGCGAGCCCGCCACACCGGCTCAGAACATTCTAGTGTCCCCGCAGTCCCTGTCATTAGCCGTACAAGGTACGAGCACCGTGTTTTCTAATTTGACAGTTGGCCGCCTAAGTGTCATAGCACAATACCCGGGCGAAAGTGACCTTGACCTCAGCCGCTCATCACTAACTACGTACATGTCCAGTAACCCAAGAGTTGCCACTGTAGATTTTTATGGGCATGTTACAGCGGTAGCCCCAGGCGTTGCGACAATCACCGTCAGCAATGAGGGTATTACCAACACGGCTACAGTTCAAGTTAATGTGTTTGAATTGCGCGGGGACCTGAATGGCGATGGGGATGTTGACCAGGATGATTTAAACATCTTGCTTAAAGCCCTCAATACGTCGGCTACGGGGCCAGGCGATCCGCGAGATCTGAACAGCGATGGTAAGATCGACGCTGTCGATGCCCGGATACTTACGAACTTGTGTTCTCGTCCCCGCTGTGCGACGAAATAGCGGGTTACTTAGGAGGCCCAGAAGAGATGCAAAGACAGGTGGTTGTCATTGGTGGTCTTGCGGTGGCCCTCACGTTTTGTCGCGCCGCCCTAGGTGACGTTATTTTGAGCTTGGACCCGTTATCGCAGGTGGCTGGTGTAGGTTCATCGGTGAATGTGGGCCTGGAGATCTCTGGGCTCGGGGGATTCACACCTCCCGCATTGGGTGCGTTTGATATCACCGTCGCGTTTGATCCTACTATTCTGCAGTTCGCCATGGGCGCCTTTGGTGATCCCATATTAGGCGATCAGCTCAACATTTCCGGTTTGGGTAGTATCAGCAGTGTCTCCTCCGGCCCTGGAAGCGTAGAGCTATTTGAACTCTCCTTGGATTCGATAGATGCCTTAAACAGTCTCCAGCCTGCCACCTTTACTCTGGCCACGCTAACCTTCAACACGACAAGTGCCGGAGCAAGTCCCCTCAATTTAAGCATCAATGCGCTGTCCGACGCCTATGGAGATGCGCTTTCTGCGCAAGTCCAGAATGGAGGAATAGGGGTGACTGCAGTGCCCGAGCCCACATCGCCCCTATTGGTTTGCACTGCGTTGATTTCCTTACTGCTCTTTGAAAGATTCTGCCGGTCGCGGTGGAATTCAGCCGCTCCTCGAGGGAAGCGCCGCGATATCCTGATGCGCCTTCGGCGATAAATTCCGCCAAATTGAAATACTGCGTGGGCGTTGTCACCTTCCACCCTAAAGTGCGACAACGGAAGACTGCGGTTATAGAAAGCCCCTGATTTTCGGGAGTGTGGATGCCAGGGATGCCGACAAGATGACGCTTCCCGTCTATACTTACGACAAAGGTCGCACTCCGAATCCGACACCTCAGGGATGCGCCCATCAAAATCCGATAACGATACTCCAACGCCCGACGACTCCACTGAGGACGGCGCACTCAACAAGTTCTTAGGCAGAATGCGTAGAGTCGGCGGCCGGCAGCTCCGAAGTATTAGCATGGCCGGAGTCGAGACCTAGCAGAGTCATCTGCGGAGCGGGTTCAGCCACGCCGGAGTTCAGGTCCCGCCATAGTTCCATCGCCGTTTCCGTTCGGTACTTCGCATGTCGTCGGAGTGCCTTTTCCAACGCGAAATTTAGCGGCGCTGGCAGCCCAAGAGCGATCGCACGCGGGCGGCCATCGAGAACCTCCTGACGCGTGAATTGCATCTGACGCGAACAGGCGAACTGGAGGAGTAGAAGTCCTGTTTGGTAGATGTCGATTCGATGGTCGACAGGCCCATACTCGGCTGGGTCAATTGCTTCGGGCGGCCGAATTGAATCGTTCAGTGTATTGAACGCATCGAGCTCGCTGAATACTTTACTGACCCCAAGGTCGGCTAGCTTAAAATGGATTGCCCCTGGGTCCTTGGGGCTCATTTCGTTTCGCACAAACGCCGTAAAGACGTTTCCACCGTGAATATCCTGGTGAGCGTACTGGTTCAGGTGCAGATAATGAACGGCCTGGAGTAGACATCTGGCTATCGGCATCAGCCACAATGAGCCATCGAATTGAGGAACGGAAAAGAGTTCCGCCACCGTGCAATGGCAACGCTCCGTGATGATATAGAACGTGTCCCTGAACTCAAACGCATCGTAAACATATGTGACGTTCGGGTGACGTAGGACCAGGAGCTTCTGAAACTCGGCCAAAGCTGATTCTCGAACTTCCTCATACGTTTCTATCGGCTTCAAGACCTTCGCCGCAAGCTCATTTCCCCAAACGTCAACGCAATGAAATGCAATGCCGAAATTTCCTTCCCCAATGCGATCACGGATTTCGTAAGTGTTTCCGGTGCCCTCACTCGTGATCTGCTCACCCAAAGTGGGCGGAATGAACCGGCGTTCCGGTTCGGGTGCCGACGTCCGGGCTTCTTCTGTCAACTCGTCCACAATACTCTCACCGGTTTTGTGTCTGGTAGCTGTTACATCTGGTAAGGCTGCTCGGAATAATCCTGCAGCAGGTGTGGCACGCCAAGTCGATTAGCGTTTAACGCCGTCTGTAAGTACTCGCCAGATAGGCTCTGGAAATCGAGTCCCTGCAACGATAAAAAGAACTTTCGGGCATTCTTCACAAGTTGTTCCAGCCTCGAAGTTCTCATGATTTCAACTGGTTCATTGAACCCCGCAGCCCGATTGACCTTCTTAGTCGGAATGATCATAACGCGCTTAACCTTGGCACCAGCATAGTTCCTCTTAAACCAAGCCGTCGCGTTGTTCATTTGTCCAGTCTCGTGCTTGTTGATGGACTCGCGATTAACATCAACTTCGCTCTTACACTCCACCAACAAATAATGATCGTCGGTTATCGCCCAAAGGTTGTCGGGTCCCTCCTTCCACTCCCTGTCTGGTCGCTGGCATTCGAATCCCAAGGCACCTCCCAAATTGTGAAAAGCCTGCTCGAATCGATCTGCATCCACGCCAAAAACCAGATCGGTTAAAGTGGCTTCCAATTTCAACACGAGCTCCGGATGGCTCCGACTCTGCCTGATCCACCGGGCCACATTTTCGACACGTTTTTGCTGAGTGAGAGAAATCTTAGTGATTTCCATGCCCTCTCTTGGTTTCAACAGGTAACGGTTCTGGCGATGGGCGGCGACCTGCATGGAATTCGATTGGATCTGATCGAATCGATGCGCGTAGCGGGCCATTTCCTGCAGGTACCAACCTTTTTCGGATGGATCTGTCGTATATCTGTCCACGAGCTCTTGAAGCACTTGAATTGCCCCAGTCCGATCTCCTGCCTGAAACTTCTCTTCGGCAGTCAATTCAGTCGAATGCAACCGCAGAAGGTCGGGATTGATTGGCGAGGAGTGGACCACCGCATCCATGCGGGAAACGTAGAACTTTTTCCAGCCTTCATCCCGCTTGAGACATTGTGCGATCAATCCGTCCAGAATGCTTAGTGCTTCGCGCGGCTTCTTGGATTTCGCTTCGTCTTCCTTGGCGTACCCCGCTACGTCCAGGCCTATTTCAATCTGAGCGCGAGTCTGGGAGGAAAAATACTGTGCGGTTTCCGTGGAACGGACCATCTTAACCAGTTCGGGGCCAATTATAACCACAACGCAGTAATCCTTTTCCCCCCTAACTGCTCGCCCCAGGCCTTGCTCAATGATGCGTGCCAATTTTGCCTTTGTCACGACACTTTCGCCGCGACAACTTTCGGTGTAACGGTCAATCAACTCTTCGGCAAATGGAAGGGAGTCTAAGACGAGTATTCTGCAAGAGTCATCTGGCAGATCTATGCCATCATACCGGTTTGCAAATACGACGGTCTCCTCAAACTTCCCACCGATAAGGCCAGCAACACATCTCTCTATCGATTCTTTCTTGACGATGAGGGCCTTCCCAGCTTGCCAATCCCGTGTATTGCGGAAGCTCGGCACTAAAACTACCACTCCATATTTCCGTTTGGGGTCCGGCTCTGCGGCCATTTGAACGATGTTTGATCGGTCCAAAGTGGTGTCTATGAGCGATGGGATGAGCATCATCTTCTCCCCCGACCATTTCTCGGCGTCGTACGTGAGGGGCTTCGTTATGCACACCTCGTTTAGGCGAAGACCTTTGATGAGGAATGAGTCGTTGGTAACCGTTGCGGACATGAACACGCGGAATTTCGCTCTGTCATACGAACCGAACATGAAAAGCGGTGGCAGGTATGGCGCAACCTCCAGACTTTCTCCAGAAATCACACAGAGACAATCTCGCAAGATATCCTTGATCAGCGGCCAAACAAACTTAATTTCATCGGTGTCCGTGTATTTGGCGAGAATACGGGCTATGCCGGTGTGCTTGGAATCCCAATCCCAGTAGGGCACAGGAAGAAAGGAGTTATAGCTGTGCCGTTCGATATCGGCATACGTGCCGGCTCCTTGCGTCTGTAGCTCAGAGCCAAAGAGCGCAAGGATCTCGGGGTACGCCGAATGGGTTCGAGGAAGAGTAAGTTTAGTGGCTTGTCGAATGGCATCTATGCAGGCGTGGGAATCGTCCATTAGGAGCACACCCACTCCTTGCGAGCGGGGGCCGAGCCCGAATTTCGTCATTCCGTTGAAAAGCTTTTGCACTGATGTAACCAGAATGGCCTTTCGGTCTATGAACTCCGCTGGGATCTCTCTCTCAGCCGTAACGCAGTGAATTCCAAACTGCTTGGCTTGCGTTACTGTCTGCGTCACCAGAAAGTTGTTTGGGCAAAGATAGAGTGCGGGACCCTTCCCCTCATTCAGACGGGACTGCAGCATAATAAGGCCGATAAGCGTTTTTCCTTGGCCCGTGTGCAGCTTTACAATGAGATCGCGTTCCGCCCGCCGGGCAGTGTGCCACTGGGTCAAAACAGCCTTCTGGGCCGGGCGCAAGGGACCCTTATCGCTGGCACGATCAAGCGTCTCATACAATGCCACCGGATCGATTGGACGTTCAATCTCCGTCTTGCCCAGCCGGCTTCGAAAATCAACCATGATCGGTGGCTCATTTTACCGCAAATGGTCCGGCCTCCTGCGGTCATCTCGCCAAGTCCCGGTCGAGGATGCGGCTTTCCGATCCCGCGGGTACATGCCGTGGAACGCGACGAACCGGGCGGGTTGGCCAATGATCTTGAAGGTTCCTAGCTTCTTCGCAAATTGAATTGGCTAACAAAGTACGTCATCTTGCCGGAACCGCTTGACATCGCCCGTCGCGGATACGCTATCATAATTACTTCACCTTCCCCCGAGACTTGAAGGCACTCGGTTATTCTGCCTTCGGCCACAAGAGGGAGGGTTCGTGAAACAGGGTCAACGTCGCCGCCGCTTAAATCCGCAGCGGATTTTCCACCAGATAAAGTTCTACGCCGTCGAACTCGCGGCAACCACCGTATTCATCGTCTGGCTTGCGAGGACTGTATGGCATGAACTCGGCCACTGACGCCCGTGTACCTGATATGTCCCCACATTTCCGGTAACGGGAGGAATGAGCGTTTCCTGCTCATTGTGTTTTCAATAACTTACGCCGGGCTCAACGCCACGCAAGGGTTCGAATCCCACCCTCACCGAATGACCCATCTGAAGTTCCCCATTTTGCTATCACGGATATTCGGTCGTGCATCATCCATATCCGTCGAAACAGGCAAACCCCGGACTAACGAAGGCGAAGAAGCATCAGGCTAAATCGCAATGCGCTCCACCTCATCAAGCGTGATGTCGTCGCTGGTCCGATCGTACAGTTTCGTCGTTCGCGGCGATTCATGCGCGGCGATCGCCTGCGCATTCTCGATCGTGCCGCCGTTCTCCAGGTACGCCGTGATGCCGGTCGCCCGGAAGGTATGGCAGCACGTGGAAGAGGGGAGTCCGGCGTCAAGCGCCCGGCGCTTCACCATCCGGAGCACGTCAGTACGCGTCACGGGATTCGCGGTGATCTTCCGCTGTTTGTCCACGCTGCGAAAGAGAGGCGACTTTTTTTCATCCCGGATGCCGGCAGCCTCGAGATACGCGTCGAGGTAGGCCTCCGCGTTATGGTGCGCTGGAACTTCGTGACGCTTGCCGCCCTTTTCGTGCAGCCGAATCCACCAACGCTTGCCATTCTGGTAATAATCCTCGACGCGCATGTGGACCATCGCCGAGACGCGCGCGAAGGTGTAGCACATAAGGCCGATGATCGCGCGATCGCGGAGGCCGACGATGGAATCGGTCTTGATAGCATGAAGGAGCGTCCGCGCCTGGTCGGCTTTGAGGACCGGCGTCTTGCCGCGCTTCACGACGTGCTTCGGCCCGCGGACGGACGATGCCGGGTTCACGGACATCACCTGGCCGGTGACCAGAAAATCGAAGAGCATCCGGATGGCCGCGAGGTGCTGCTTCACCGTGGGCGGCGCCGCAGGATGCTGCTCGATATAGCCGGCAACGACGACCGGCGTGATTTGCGCGAGCGTCTGGATGCGATGCCGCTCACACCACGCGAAGAACTGTCCGACGGCCCTCGCGTACGCCGCGCGCGTGTTCCGGTTCCGGATCGTCGCGGCGAAAAATTCCACGAAGCGCCAGCTGGCCGCCTCGCCCGCCTGGCGAATCGCCGCCGGAAGCTTTTGCAGGCCGGCGTGCGCGAGCTCCCGCGATGGCACGGGAACCATCTTGGAGCTCATGGGCCGAACGGTTCGAATTTTCTCCGGATGCCGAATTCCTCCGGATCAAAGAAATCGGCTGGGTCAATATCGTCCTCAATCAAAACTTCGGGTGCCGGTTGCCTTTTTTCCGAACCAGTTTCAGCCGAGTTCAGTCGGTTTTTTCGCTTTTCCCCCTCCCCCGGTCGATGCCTCATAACGTCCTTTATGATACGTCGGTCACTCCTGCTGTCAAGCGGCGTTTACCAGAATCTAAAGACAGCGTCAAGGCCGAGTTATCCACAGGGTCAAATGGTCTCGGTCCAACAGAATTGCCGGTCTATTACTTGAGATTTGGCGAAGGAACAATCTGACCCATTGGCCCGCGCCATGCCTGACGTCGCCCAGTAGAGCGTTTCCGTTACATTTTGACGACATTTTTAACTGAGCGCCTGCAGAATCAATTCAGTGCGTACTCCTCGAAACAAATTTGCGAATTAGGCCTTGCATCGGCAATAAAAACCGCGTATAAGGAGTTTAATATCCTAAATAGGCACCCTGGAGGGAATTATGGCCGTCAGGCTTTTCGTGGCAGTGGTGTGTCTTTGTGCGCCGCTTCTGGCTCAACCGCAGCGGGTCGATCCCCGCAACATGTACGAGCGGCTTTTGTGTGTGGTGCCTGTGATCGGTTCCGGCACGGCCGACGATCCGCGCCGGCCGGCGTACGCGCCGCTGCCGCCCGCTCCCGGCACGCAGCTCTCGCGCGACGGCATCATCGCCTACACATTCCAGCTGAGCGATGACGGAAATCTTGCGCTGGTTGAATTTGTGGCGGTGGACCGCAAAGCGTTTCGGAACCTCCTGGCCGACACCGATGCACGGATCAAGATCTTCCGAAAAGGCCAGGACAAGCGTGCCGATATCGAGGCCGAGTTTAAGCGTCTCAAGAAAGACTTCGACCTGGATCGGTTTGGAGTGCCAGTCCTATGAAACGCCTGCTGCTGCTCGTGCTCGCCACGGCCGCGCTGCTGATGGCAGCCTATAGCCCATACTTCACGGACGCTTTCACGACCATTAATCTCACGAACTGGTACCAGAACGGCACGCTCACGGCGACAGGCGGCGGTTTGGTAGTTTCCGGATCGAGTACCGCGTCGTTGATCTCCAAGGTGGCGATCCCGGACGGGACCAGCGACGGCCAGATCGAGATGATCTTGACCCTGGGGACGTCCGGCGGCGTCTACATTTCGTACCTGCGATCGAATTCAGCCGCCACTACCTACTATTCCGTGGAGCTGCAGAATCCGACCTTCAGTGGGGAGTTTTGCAGCGCTACCCTGGCGATCAACAAGGTTGTCAGCGGCGTGGTCACGACGTTGTCTTCCAGTCTCATCCCGTGCTTCAACGGCATGCAGATCCGGAGCACGGTTCGAGACTCGAACCTAATCATCGTGCGCTACGGGGATGTCAACGAGGTAACCTTCTGGGTTTATGATTCCTCTTCGCCGCTGACGACCGGTGCGATGGGGATTGGCGGCCGGTCGATGCCATCCGGCAACAGCGTTTCTCAGGCGGCTCTGTTCTCGCTCGATCGCACGGCGCCTTCACCGGTCAGTCAGCCATCCATTGGGACCACGGTTTTTTCTAATGAAGTGGACGCGCAATGGCAAGGTGCGTTGGACGACCCAAACGGCGTCGGCGTCGGCTCTTATAAGATCCTGCGCAATGGCGTGTTTTACCGGTATGTCAACACGCCGGACTTTGCCGACGATGCCACGAGCCCCTCTACGACCTACACATACACGATTTATGCTCTGGATTACCATCTAAACGCCTCGACGGCAACGACGTTCACGGTGACCACGCCAACCGCCGCCACGAGTGTGAATCCGCGGCGCGTGGGGGTGCGATCAACGGGATCGTATTGGGGAGGTGGCGGGGAACAGATTGACATGCTCACGGGCAATCTGAACTTCACCATTCCACTGTTCAGCGCTCAGGGCCGTGGGGGCTGGAGCGTTCCCTTCGCGCTGACTTACAATTCCATGCTGTGGCGCCAGGACCCGGGTGGCACCTGGAAGCTCGGAAGGGATGACGGGTACGGTTTCGGCTGGCGCCTGGCCGCCGGCTCGGTGACGCCGTACTGGTCCGATCAATTCACGGTCGGAGTCTACATCTACACGGATGCCACTGGCACGGAATACCGGCTGGATGTGAACACGAATGGAATCTGGACCTCGCCACATGGCACGTACGTTGCTTACGATGCATTCAACAACGTGCTGCATTTCCCGGATGGCTCGTTCTGGGTGATGGGCGCCGTAGCGGCGGGAACCGAGCAGGATGCGGGAACGCGCTATCCGACCCTCATGGAAGACACCAACGGGAACCAGGTTCTGGTCCGGTACAACGCCGGCATCTCGATGGCCTGGCCCAATACCAGTGCCCGCGTCAACGAGGTGGAGGACGTCCGGGCGATCTACAATCCAACCACGCAGACGTACCGGAGCTATGCGTTCACCTACAACGGTGATGCGATCCCTCATCTCACGCAGATCAGCAACACACTCGGCAAAGGCATGGAATCTTACACCTTGGGCTACGTAGCCCAGACCATGGGATCTCCGTTCTCGCCCCCGGTCACGTCCGGCACGACCACGCTGCTGCAGTCCTTAGCCGTCACGAACCTCGGGTACGGACACTCGTTCCAGTACGGCACGAACTCAGCCCAGCAGACGACCGGGGAGCTGACCTCGGTGACATTTCCATACGGTGGCATGATCCGCTGGACCTACCGGAATTTCACTTTCGCCAGCGGCGAAACGATGCGCGAGGTGCAGAACCGCTACCTGACGATGAATCCGGGGGGCACCGAAATCGGCCCGTACGCACTGACGCGCAACGACGCCTTGGATGCAACTCTGCCACTGCATTCCGGCGTCGTGTTGGATGATCCCGGTGGTATCGGCGAGAAGGCCTGGACGTTTTCAACCACTTTTGGGCCGACCTATCCCTTCGTCACCCGGTACGAGGAGCGCCCATCGGCTGCTCAGGCCAGCCAGCCACTCCTGCGCAAGGACTACACCTGGGTCACCGACTCGGCAGGAAACGCGTATATCTCGACCGTGGTTACCACCAATGATCCGGCGAGCGCGAACTGGCAGGTAACGACAAGCCAGGTGGTCGACACCCACGGCAATGTGACGCAGAGCAACCTCGGACCCCTCAGCGCGCCGGGGCGCTCGTACAACAATACGTACTTTGCAGATCCGAACTACACATCGCGATACATCTTCAACCGGCTGCAGAGCAGTACGGTCACCGATAACGTGTCGCAGTCGATTCAGCTGGTGTGGAACAACTACGATGGGTACGCCACCACCCAGAACTGCACCAACCACGTCGCCGTGCTGTACGATGCCACGGGCATCCGCGAACACGATTCCAGCTACGGGAGGGGGTTCTACTACCGGGGCAATGTCACCAGCCGTAGCACACCCGACTCGTGGACATGTGTAGACCCGGACATCACCGGCAGCCCCGTCAATACCAGCGACGATTATGGTTACTGGCTATACAACACGCAATCCACGACCACCAACTACGCGGCTCCTACGGCGATCACGCCGAACACGAACACAAATCTGCAGGTCAGCGCCACGTATACGCCCTGGCTGGTACCGGCATCAATTACGCAGCCGAACAGCGCAACCGCTTCGACCAGTTACGATCAATTCGGCCGCCCGCAGATAAGCACATCGGTATACGGCGCACAGACCAGCTATGCGTTCTCGCAGAATGGCTCCCTGCCGATGGTCGTAACCGCCACCACCAACAGTCACTGGGTCCAGACAACGCTGGACGGCTTCGGCCGGGCTACCAGCGTTGTGCGGGGTAACGGCGGCGCAACGGTTTCTACGGTGAACACGGTCTACGCGGCCTGCGCGTGCTCGCCTCTGGGCAAGGTCCAAAAAGTGTCACAGCCCTACGCGCCGGGCGGGACGGTCTATTGGACCGTCTACACCTACGATGGCATGGGGCGCACGGTCAGCGTGGTCTCGCCCGACGGAGCCAGCACCACCGTTACCGCATATTCCGGCAACACCACCACCATCACCGATCCTGCGGGAAAATGGAAGAAGCAGACGTTTGGGGCTGCCGGCAACATGATTCAGGTCAACGAACCGAACCCGGCCGGCGGCGCGGACTACGTGACGAGCTACACGTACACCATACTGGATCGCCTCTCGACCGTGACCATGACGCGGCCCACGGGCACGCAGACGCACACGTTCTCGTATGACCCTACCACGCAGCGCTTGAGCAGCGAGACACATCCCGAGACGGGCACCACCAGCTACACGTACAACGGCAATGGCACGGTTGCCAGCAAGACCGACGCCAAGGGGCAGAAGACGCAGTACGTTTACGACACATACAAACGCGTGACCCAGGTCCAGTATTTACCGGATGGCATTCATGAAGACACCTGCCAGCGAATGACGTTTACCTATGACACGAACAGCCTGGACGGGACGTTCACGCAGAACGGCTGGGGGCGGCGGACCACTGCCCAGTGGGGATGTACCAGTTCTTCGCAATTTACGCACATGTATAGTTACACTCCGGGCGGGCAGATGAACAAGAAACGGCTGGGAATTACGCGCTCTCCGAACCCGCCCAATCTGAAGACTTACAATCTGGATGCGGGCTATGCTTACGACACCGAGGGCCGCGTCACCACAATGACCTACCCGAACTATTGGGCCCCAGCTCCACAATCCGGGGTGACGTACACGTACTCGTACGATGCCATGGAGCGGCCGGTGGGAATGGTGGACAACCAATCCTCCCCGGTGACTTGGGCGCAAAGCGTGACATACAACGCTGCGGACCAGTTAACGCAGTTGACTTATGGCAGTGGCAACTATTACGAGACCCGCCAATACAACAGTCTGCTGCAGATGACGCGGCAGACGGTGGCGCCAAGCCACTACGACGTCCAGTACGGTTTTTCCGCTACGCAGAACAACGGCAAAGTTGGGTCCACCTATGACAGCGTCACGGGTGAGACCGTGAGCTACACTTACGACTCGCTGAACCGGCTGAGTACGGCCAACGCCAACTCGTGGGGGGAGACCTTCGCTTACGATGGCTTCGGCAACCTGACGGACAAGACGCCGACGGGCTCGGCGCCGGCGCTGCACGTCGCGGTGAATGCCAGCAACAACCAGTTGGTGGGCTACGGCTACGACGCCAACGGGAACATGACCAGCGGCGGCAACAGCTACGATGTGGCGAACCGGCTGGTAACCATGAAGAACGGGAACAATCCCGCCGAGCAGTATTCGTACGGGCCCGGAAATCAGCGGGTGTGGAAGATACAGCCGGATGGAACCGAGTCGCTGTACTTCTACGGAGCATTCGGCGAGCTGCTGGGGGAATACCCGATCGTGCCGGCTAGCGCGCCCACTTATTACTATCCGGGCCCCGGAGCCACGCGGCTGTACTTTGCCGGGAAGCTGATCAACGGAGTCAACGGCGCGGTAGTGCAAGATCGGCTGGGCTCGGTCGCCTACGAACCGGTTGGAGTCAACCTGCGCTATTATCCGTGGGGGGAAGAGTACACGACGACGACGCAGAACCAGGAAAAGTTCGGAACCTACTACCGGGACAAGACCACCGCGCTGGATTATGCGCAGAACCGGTACTACTCGAGCATCCTGGGAAGGTTTTTGACGGCGGACCCGTATAGGGGCAGCAGGGACCTGGCCAATCCCGGGTCGTTGAATCGCTATGCGTATGCGTGGGATGATCCAGTAAACTCAAATGACCCGACAGGCTTATGCATAATCAACGGCGAAGAATTCCCCGACCCATGCTTCGGCGTAAGCAATGCGCCTGATCCACAGGGGCCCGGATCGTTCATATTCAACGAACAGTATTTGGCGACCTTCACTGGCGCGTGGAATGCTGCGAACCGTGGTGGTGGTGGGACGCCAGCCAATGCAGGAACTAGCTTTGCGAACGCCCAGAATGCGTTCCAAAACGACGCTAAGGCCCTCGCGAAGAAGAAATTTAGCAAAAACTGCGACAAAGATCTCGCGGCCATAGCTGTGACTGACGATCAGGTCCATAACGGGGCTGCAAATGCGGTCTTTTTGAACGGTGTGGGAAGTGGTGTGATGATGTCAAGTCTGTATGCTACCTCTCCGGTCGCAAGTGTCCGTCAGGCGGGCAAGTCGCTGACAGGAACAGTCGGTGGTTTCATCACCTCGAACCCGGGAACCGTTGCTGTAGCCCAGTTGGGTGGCCCAGACATCTATCTGAATGCAGCACTGATCAATCCCACTGACTATTACACGGACATGGCGACGGTACTTCACGAGGTTTTGCACAACGTCTCGGGATTGACCGATCCAGACCTTCAGCGCCGTCTAGGCCTTCCGGAAAGCAGCGTTACGGACAATATCACAAAGAAACTGCTGAACGACTGTTTTTAACGAGGATCATTCCATGAATCTGTTCTCAATTTCTATACCGCTGATTCTGTTTCTATTGGCGGTTGATGCGACCGCACAGGAGCGACGAAAGACGACTCCTCGCGATAGTAATGCATCTGCCACTGTCGAAGTGTTAGCCTTCGACACGCGCGGCAAGTTTCTCGGTGCTCCAATCATAAAGCTATTTGAGTCGTATGACCACAAGAATCTATCGTCGAGATTCCGTGGGAGTGTGGCACAGGCCGTCCCTTTCGGCGAGTATCAGATCGAAGGATATCTACCTGCGTATTCATCTGACAAAAGATGGGTAAGGATTTATCAACAGCGAGTCACCGTGATCTTGGGTCTAACCGTAGGCTATGAGCGACCAAGCGCACCTCTCACAATACGAGGTCATGTTACTGGTCAGGTTTCGCCCGAAAAGAAAACGTATGTCAGGTTGATCGGAGTTTATTCCGATGTGTCACTGGAATCTGCAATCGGTATTGATGGTGGATTCGATCTCGCCGGACTGACCTGGGGTGCATATCTATTGTTAGTAATAAGCGAGGATGGTATTGTGGCAAGTCGAACTATCAATGTCCCTTACACGGGCGTACCGCTTGAGATCGAGATCAAGCGCGATCATTCTGCGGCGGTGCGGTTTCCACCTACTACCTCGACCAGACCACCGGCCTCGATTACGCCCAAAACAGCTACTACTTCAGCAGCCTCGGATTGTTCTTAATAGCAGACCGGTACCGCATGAGCGCCGCACTAGATGTAAGGTACCAGGGACGGACGAGACCGTCCCAAATCGGTGAGAGAGCCGGCAGTATAACGCGAACACACAGTTGACGCGCATCACCGACACCGGGCAGGATTTGGAGTATGTCTACTCGGCTACGCAGAACAACGGACGAATTCTGCGAGTAGCAGGGACGGACGAGACCGTCCCGAAACTGTGAGACAGCCGGGAACAAGGCAGGCCAAACCGCACTCGTGTACGATATTTGTACGATAGATCGCCCAATCGTGCGGTTTTCGATGATCGTGCGCTTTTAAGAATCAATAAGTTACGCCCTTTCAATATTGGGCCTTGATCCAAGTCCCGCCCCGGCCCGACTCGGCGACGACCTGTCGTCCGTCCCCCGTCTTCCGACTGACCTGCTCTTCCCCACCTCCATGAGGCCGGTCCCCTTCACCAAATCTTTGCAACTGCTGCCTCGAGGGAAATCTGCCTCGATTTCACCCACGGCGCATAATGGCGTTCCGCAACCTTCAAACTATTACCGAGAAGCACGGCCACTGTTTCAAGCGGCACACCTTTCGAGAGCAGATCGACCGCAAAAGAATCCCGGAGCATGTGAGAATGGCCCTTCGGCAATCCGGCAATCACGCAAACTTTCTTGAACCGCTCCTCCCATTCTGTCGTCCAGGTCTTCACCTTCCCATTGCCGGTATAGAAATAGAACTCTGATCTGCTTTCGCATTCCGCAAGGGCATGCAGCACCAATTTTGGCAAGGGCATCCAGACCGGAATATCCGTCGTCTTATGCGGGTACACGAACAGTTTCCCGTCCTTGACCCGATCCTTCCGGAGCGTGCAGGCGTCTGAGATCCGCAGACCGGAATACCGCATGAGCACAATGAACGCCCGCAACTTCTTTTTTGCTTCTGGGGGACTCTGCGGATGGCGTTGCGGATACTCCTCAACGGCATCCAGGATTTTTTTGAACTCATCATCGCTGAATGGGAGCGTCGCGCTGCGCTTCACGACCGGAGGTTTTATGGCTTTTGCCGGATTCGATTGCAGCCAGCCCGAATCCACGCAGAACCGGAAAAACGCCTTGATCATTTCGAGGCGCTTCAGCATGGTCGTTCCAGAAATCGCCCAACTCTCCCGCACGAGCCGCAAATCCTCGACCGTGATTGACCGCAGCGGCCGGCTCCCGAACATTTCCAGGTCCTTCACCGATTGCCGGTACTTCCGCAAACTCCCCTCTTTGAGCTTCCGCGCTTCGGCATCTTTTAAGTAACGCGAGATCGCGTCGCGCATCGAGACCGTATTTTCAGGACCGTTGACTTCCCATTCCCGCGCCAGCCGGTTTGCCGCTTCCCAATTGCGCAGATCGAGCGACCGCCGGACGAACCGGCCATGCACCGTCCCTTCCGCCCAAATCGGGCATTTGCACGAACGGTGGCTCCGGGTTTTGAATTTACAAGCGGAAAGATGGCGCCGGTACAGGCTGATCACACAACCATTGTACCGGACGTATCACACACGCAGGTTGCGCAGGTTACGCATTACTATGAAAATAAATAGGATCTTCTGGCGGAGGAAGAGGGATTCGAACCCCCGAGCGAGTTACCCCGCTAACGGTTTTCAAGACCGCCGGTTTCAACCACTCACCCATTCCTCCGGTCCCAATTTAACGGATTTCGGGGGAACGCCGCAATTCCCCACGAGCCGGGTGATCGTGGGAAACTCGGAGGACACGAGGTCACCGATGTCCGGGTACTATCACGACGAGGATCTGGCGCGCTTTGCCGAGGTCGGCCAAAACGCGCCGGAGCTTTGGAAGAAATTCTCCGAATGGTACGGGGCGGTCTTTGCGGAGGGCGCGCTCAGCGAGCGGGAAAAATGCCTGATTGCGCTAGCTGTGGCTCATGCGGTGCAGTGCCCATACTGCATCGACGCCTATAGCCAGGCGTGTCTGGAAAAGGGCTCCAACCTGGAGCAGATGAGCGAAGCCGTGCATGTGGCCTCAGCCATTCGCGGAGGCGCTTCGCTGGTTCACGGGGTGCAGATGCGCAATGCGGCGAAAAAGGTAAGCATGTGAGCCTGGCGGGCACGCATCACCCGCTGGCGTCGGCGGCGGCGCAGTTACGCGTGTTGAACAACGGTTCCGCGCCGCGCAAGCCGTTCGCCCGGGCGCTGGCGGAATCAGGCCTGGCACCGCTGACGGCAACCGGGATCACGGTTTTTCAGATCAATATGGGCAAGCTGTGTAACCAGACTTGCGGCCATTGCCACGTGGATGCCGGACCAGACCGGCGCGAAATCATGACGCGCGAGACGGCGGAGTTGTGCATGGAGGCGCTGCGCGGCACAGATATTCCGACCGTGGATATCACGGGCGGCGCGCCCGAGCTCAATCCGAATTTCCGCTGGCTGATCGAGCAAAGCCGGGAGCTTGGGCGGCACGTGATGGATCGATCAAACCTGTCGGTGCTCCTGCTTCCGGCGCAACGCGATCTGGCCGATTTTCTCGCCGCCCACCAGGTGGAAATTGTGGCCAGCCTCCCCTATTTTCTCGAGCAACAGACCGACGCCCAGCGGGGCACCGGGGTTTTCGGCAAGTCGATCGAAGCGTTGCGGAAATTGAACGCGCTGGGATACGGGCAAGAAGGCTCGAAGCTGCGATTGAACCTGGTATACAATCCGGTAGGCGCCTTTCTGCCTCCGGCGCAGCACGCGGTAGAAGTGGACTTCAAACGGGAACTGGCGGCAAGGCACGGCATCGTCTTTCATTCGCTTTACACCATCACGAACATGCCGATCAGCCGCTTTCTCGATTTTTTGCTGCGGAGCGGCAATTACGAGCGCTACATGGAAAAGCTGGTGAACGCGTACAACCCTGTCGCCGCGGCAGGCGTGATGTGCCGTTACACACTGTCGGTCGGATGGGATGGCACGCTGTACGATTGCGACTTCAACCAGATGCTCGATCTGCCGTTGGGCTTTGAGGCTCCGCCGCACATCCGCGACTTCCGTACCATGGTGCACGGCCGGCGGCGGATCACCGTGGGTCAGCACTGTTACGGATGCACGGCGGGCAGCGGATCCAGCTGCGGCGGAGTCACGGCATCTGCGCCGGATGCGTCGTAGTCGCCCGAGAATCCGTGCAACTATCCGATCCGGTTGCGTCCTATCCATTCGGATAGCGGCTCTCCGGACGCATGCAGGAGCTTGCCGCCGGCTGATCAGCCATGATCTCTCCGAAATGAAAGTACTTCCCGATCCGCGCGGAGCAGAGCAGAAGTTGGCACATTGGTTGCTGTCTCGACTACTTTCAAAACGATGCGAACGGCACAGACGGCCGCCCGGAATATAGATCGGTATAACCAAAGTGAACGGATCGAGCAGTTTTAAATTCCGACATCTTCAGAGGCCTTGTAATCACGCGGCGGCTGGTGTTAGTCTAATCAGGACTGAAAGCACCAGAGCATTTCGGTTTTGCGGTGAGAGTGTATCTGTGTACGCCTCGAGATCCGGCCACGGCTTCCCTTTTCCATTTCGATGAGTGACTTGCAGCGGTCCTGGCCAGTATTGCGCGGCTCGAGCTTACCAGCGGGTTCGTTACGCCCGGAACGGCTGCTGATGGAGGGGTGGCTGCCAGCGCGGGATTCGTGGGGAAGGAGGATTTCCAGAAATGGCAAAACAAAGCACACAACATAAACTCGATCGGGTGAGATCGCCAAGGGTACACATTACTTACGACGTAGAGGTCGGCGGCGCGATCGAATTGAAGGAATTGCCTTTTGTGATGGGGGTGCTGGGCGACTTCACGGGCCAGCCGGTAGAGGCTATGGCGAAGCTGAAGGACCGGAAATTCGTGGAAGTGACGCCCGACAACTTCGATACCGTGCTGGCGGGAATGAAGCCGCACCTGGCGTTCTCGGTGGACAACAAGCTCAGCGATGAGTCCGACGCCGGCCAGCTCAAAGTAGACCTGAACTTCCGGAGCATGCAGGATTTTGAGCCGGAACAGGTTGCCCGGCAAGTGAAGCCGTTGCGAGAGCTGCTGGAACTGCGCACCAGACTTTCCGATCTGCGCGGCAGCCTGCAAGGGAATGACAAGCTGGAAGAGCTGCTGCAGGATGCCATTACCAACACCGAAAAGCTGGGCAAGTTGAAGGATGAGGTGAAACCGGAGGGAGAACCCAATGCCTGAAAAACAGAAATCCGCGGTGGCCGCTCAGGGGACCGAGCAGCAGGAGCTTGGACTGCTGGACCAGATCGTCGAGCAAGGCCGGCTGGGTAAAGATCCGGCAGCGCGCGAGCGAGGCAAGAGCCTGGTGAAAGAGTTCGTAAGCCAGGTGTTGCAGGGCGAGATGACGGTGTCGCGCGACACCGAGTCGATGATCAATGCGCGCATTGCGCAGATCGATCACCTGCTCTCCATTCAACTGAACGAAATCCTGCACCACCCGGAGTTCCAGAAGCTGGAAGGGTCCTGGCGCGGCTTGAAGTTCATGCTGGACCAGAGCGAAACCAGCGACATGCTGAAGATCAAGGTGTTGAACTGCAGCAAGAAGGAATTGCTGAGAGATTTACAGCGAGCGCCGGAGTTCGATCAGAGCGCGCTGTTCAAGAAAGTCTACGAGGAAGAGTTCGGCATATTCGGCGGAGCTCCGTTCGGGGCGCTGCTGGGAAATTACGAGTTTGGCAAGGGCCCCGAGGATCTGGAACTGCTGGAGAAGATCTCGAATACGGCTTCGGCGGCGCACGCCCCATTCCTGACCGCGGCGTCGCCTGAACTGTTCAACATGGAAAGCTTTGCCAGCCTGGACGCTCCGCGCGATATCGGGAAAATATTCGACACCACGGAATACGCGAAATGGAAGTCATTCCGGCAATCGGAGGATTCCCGCTACGTGGCGCTGACGTTACCGCACATCCTGATGCGGCTGCCTTATGGGAAAGACAACGTCCAAGTGGACGGATTCAACTATGAAGAGGCCGTGGATGGCACCGATCACTCCAAGTACCTTTGGGGGAACGCGGCGTGGGCGCTGGGCTCGAAGCTGACGCAGTCGTTCGCGCAGTTCAGCTGGTGCGCATCGATCCGCGGCGTGGAGGGCGGCGGCCTGGTAGAGGGCCTGCCGGCGCATACGTTCCGCACCGATGAAGGCGACGTGGCGCTGAAGTGTCCCACGGAAATCGCGATCAGCGACCGCCGTGAAAAAGAGCTGGCGGACCAGGGCTTCGCTCCCCTGGTGCATTGCAAGGGCACCGATTATGCCGCGTTTTTCAGTGTGCAGTCGGCGCAAAAACCGAAGCTCTTCGATAAAGAGGCCGCCAACGCCAATGCGCGCCTGTCCGCGCAGTTACCTTACATTCTGGCGGTTTCGCGCTTCGCCCACTATTTGAAGGCCATGATGCGCGACAAGATCGGCAGCTTCATGTCTCGCGTAGAGTGCGAGCGTTTCTTGAATCAGTGGATCACTAACTATGTAACGCCCGACGACAACGCATCGGCATCGGTAAAAGCCAGCCATCCGCTGCGAGAGGCGTCGATCGAAGTCAGCGAGGTGCCGGGCAAACCTGGCGCGTATCGGGCCGTGGCGTTTCTGAAGCCGCACTTCCAGCTGGACGAATTGTCGGTATCCCTGCGTCTGGTGGCGGAGTTGCCGGCATCGGCCCGGAAATAAGTTTGGGGTTGTCGAAGTTCGGAGATAGATAAAAAGGAGATTGCCTCATGGCAGCAGTTGATTTTTTTCTCAAGATCGATGGCATTGACGGAGAAAGCCAGGACAAAACGTTCAAGAACGCGATCGATTTAGAATCGTGGTCGTTTGGCGCCACCAACAGCGGAAGCATGGGACATGCGGGAGGCGGCGGAGGATCCGGCAAGGTGAAGTTTGAGGACTTCCACTTCACTATGAGGTCCAACAAGGCCAGCCCGAAGCTGATGCTGGCGTGCGCCAGCGGCGAACACATCAAGAAAGCCGTGTTGACGTGCCGCAAAGCCGGCAAAGACCAGCAGGTATTCCTGAAGTACACCTTCAGCGACTGCATCGTTTCATCTTTCCAGCAAGGCGGAGGGTCTTCCGGCGAGATCCTTCCAACCGATTCGATTTCGCTCAACTACGGCAAAATCGAAAAGGAATACAAGGCGCAAAAGCCGGACGGCACGATGGACGGCGCGATTACGGCCGGGTGGAATCTGGTTCAGAACTCAAAGGTATAAGCCCGGAGATTTGGGCCCAAGCATGAAAGCGCAAGAGCTGTTCCAGGCGGGCAAGCTCGACGAAGCGGTGCAGGCGCTGAGCGCGGAATTGCGGGATAATCCCGCGGACGCGCGGCGCCGCACCTTTTTGTTCGAATTGCTCTGCTTTGCCGGAGAATACCAGCGCGCCGAGAAACAGCTCGACGTGCTTGCGTCGGACGGACGCGCGGCGGAGATGGGCACCATGTTGTACCGGGCGGCCCTTCATGCCGAGCGTATTCGCCAGGCGATCTTCGAGCAAAAGGACTATCCGGCTACCGGACCCGCTCCCGAGATCCCGGCCGCGGGTTCGCTGAACGGCAAGGCTTTCTCATTTTTTTCCGACGCCGACCCCCGGCTGGGAGCCCGCCTCGAAGTCTTTGCGGCCGGCGACTATTTGTGGATTCCTTTCGAGCATATCTCCTCGATTGAGCTGGAGGCGCCCAAGCGCTTGCGGGATCTTCTCTGGTCTCCGGCACTGGTGCGCACGGGGCCGGCGTTCAAAGGCAAAGAACTTGGAGAAGTGCTGTTGCCAGTTATTTCACCTCTTTCGTGGAAACACGCAAACAACCAAGTGCAACTGGGGCGCGCTACGGAATGGGAAGATGACGGCACGGGCCATGTGGTTCCGCTCGGGCAAAAGATGTTTGCAGTAGATGAAGACGAAGTCCCCATCCTCGAAATACGGAAGCTGGAGTTTGCGGCTGCGCAGGCAGCTCCGTAATTTCCCATGCCTCTGCGAGATGATCTGCTAAACCCCATTGCGGGTGAGAACCCGAGTGGCGCGAATCTCCGTTACGATCCGCTGTACGACAAGATCAAAGAAGCACGACGTGAAGACGACGACGCTCCGCAAGGTGAGTGGGCGTTCGAGCGTAAGGTCGCGGACTGGAAGCAGGTGGTCAAACTGGCGGGTGACGCGCTCGCGGCGAGGAGCAAAGACCTGCAGCTTGCGGCGTGGCTTACCGAGGCCATGCTGCGCACGGAAGGCTTTGCCGGGCTACTGGCCGGGCTGAAGTTTTGCCAGGGTCTGATTGAGAACTTCTGGGACACGCTCTATCCCGAGCTGGAGGATGGCGACGCGGAATTTCGCGCGGCGCCGCTCGACTGGATCGGATCGCGGTTCGATCAGGCCGTGCGCATGGTCCCGGTGACGCGCAAGGGCTACGACTGGTTTCAGTACAAGCAGTCGCGGGCCGTGGGCTATGAGGCGGACACGGCAGGCAACGAAACCAAACTGGAAGCGCGAACACAAGCCATCGCCGATGGAAAAGTCACCGCGGAGGAGTTTGACACCGCCTTCGCCGCGACGCCCAAGGTTTTCTACGCCGAGTCGAAGCAGAATCTGGATGATTGCCTTGCGGCGATCGAGTCTCTGAGTGGGGTGTGCGAGCCCAAATTCGGAGATGCGACGCCCGGCTTCGGAAGCCTGCGCACAGCACTGGAAGAGGTGCGATCGGCGGTCAATGGACTGCTGCAGAAGAAGCGGGAGCTCGAGCCGGATGAGGAACCCGAAGCCGGTGCCGAGGCGGCCGGCGCCGAGCCGGGTGAAGCGGAGACGGCGGAAACGGCTGAAGGCTCAGCAGTCCCAGGCCGTGCGCGTAAGACCGTTAGCGCCGAGCCAGCCGACCGGGATGACGCATTCTCGCGAGTCGCGGCGGTGGCGAAATACCTGCGCCGCGAGGATCCGTACAGCCCGGCGCCCTACCTGATGCTGCGTGGTCTCCGTTGGGGCGAATTGCGCGCTGGCGGTGAATCCCCGAGCCTGGAACTGCTGGCCCCCCCGGCCACACAAGTGCGGCAGGATCTGAAAAGGCTTTCGGTGGAAGGCAACTGGGTGGAACTGATCGAGCTCGCCGAGAACACCATGGCTATGCCGTGCGGCCGGGCGTGGCTGGATTTGCAGCGGTACGCGGTGAAGGCTCTCGACGAATATGGTTATCCGGCTATTGCGTCGGCCATCCGGTCGGAGTTGCGCTCGCTGGTGGCCGACTTGCCGCAATTGCCGCAGTGGACTCTGGCGGACGACACACCGACGGCCAACTCCGAAACGCAGGCTTGGCTGAAGGACGTGACGGCGCCGCAGCAGGCGGTGAACGGCTTCCAGGCCCTGCCATCCATGGGAGCCCCGGCCGAATCGGCGCCGGGCGAACCTGCACCGCGGGACGCCTTCCAGGTGGCCATGGAATCGGCGCGGTCCGGCGATGTCCAACAGGCCATCGAGATCCTGAGCCATGAAATCGCGCACGAACGCAGCGGCCGGGCGCGTTTCCAGCGGAAGATTCAACTGGCGCAGATCTGCATGTCCACGGGGCACGAGGCCATCGCCTATCCCATCCTCAACGATGTGTCGGATGAGATTGAACATCGCAGGCTGGAGGAATGGGAGGCGTCGGAAGTGGTGGCTCATCCCCTGGCCCTGCTGTTCCGCTGCATGAACCAACTGGACGGGGACGCGGAGTCCAAGCGGAAGCTGTACGCACGCATTTGTCGTCTCGATCCGGTGCAGGCGCTGGCCTGCTCGAAGTAGACCATGGCGCGGCGGGAGACAGAAGAAACCGTCACGCAATCTGTGATCGAGCGGCTCATCGACCTGGATCCGACAGCCAAAACCGATCCGCCGCAAACCCGGTCGCAATCGGTCCGGCAACTCAAGGCCGGTTTGCGCAGAGACCTGGAGTGGCTCCTGAATACGCGCCAGATTCCCCACGGCGTTCCGGAGGAGTTTCCGGAGCTGGAGGGATCGCTGTACGGCTATGGCCTGCCCGACGTCAGCAATCTGAGCGCGAGTTCCGTCCGCGACCGGAATCGGCTTCTGCGAATGCTGGAAAGCACCATTACCGCGTACGAGCCCAGGCTGAGCGGTGTGAAGGTAAGTGTGGTAGAGTCCGGATCGAACAGCGGCCGGCAGCTCCGGTTTCAAATCGAAGCACTTTTGCTCATGGATCCCTCCCCGGAATTGATTTCCTTCGACACGGTCCTGGAGCTATCGAGCGGCGAATACCAGATCAAGGGAGAGCAAAGTGCGGGATGATCTGCTCCTGTATTACGAGCGCGAGTTGCGATTCCTGCGCGACATGGGAGCCGAGTTCGCGGAGAAGTACCCTAAAATCGCACAGCGCCTGGTCATCGAACAGGATAAGTGTGAAGACCCGCACGTGGAGCGCATGTTGGAGGCGTTCGCGTTTCTGTCGGCGCGCGTGCACCTCAAAATCGATGACGAATTTCCCGAAATCACTGAAGCCCTGCTGACGGTGCTGTACCCGCATTATCTGCGGCCCATCCCCTCGATGTCGATCGCGGAGTTCGACCTGGATCCGGCGCAGGGCAAGCTGGCGGGCGGACTGGCCATCCCCAAGGGGAGTGTGCTGTACTCGCCGCCGGTGAACGGCATCCCCTGCAAGTACCGCACCAGCTATGACACCACGCTGTGGCCGCTCCGGCTGGTGGATGCGCAATGGCGCACGCCCGACCGCTTTCAGCCGCCGCTCAAGACCGAGTGCGTGGCCGCGCTTCGTCTCGAAATCCGCTGTTTTCCCGAAATGACCTTCGACAAGATGGAGATGCGCGCGCTGCGCTTTCATTTGAACGGAGAGGGAGCGCTGGTGCACAGTCTGTATGAGCTGCTGTGCGCCAACTGCGTGCACATTGTGATTCGCGATCCGGCCAGCGGCTCTCGCGTGAAGCCTTTGTGGCTGGAACCCGGCAAGCTGCGCGCGGTTGGTTTTGAGGAGAATGAGGGCGCCCTGCCCTATCCCTTGCGCTCTTTCCTGGGTTACCGGCTGCTGCAAGAGTATTTTACTTTTCCGGATAAGTTTTTTTTCTTCGAGCTCTCCGGTCTCGAGCAACTGGCGCAGACGGGATTCAAAGACCGGGCCGAGATCCTCTTTCTGATTTCCCGCTTCGAGCGAACCGATCGCCAGCAAGCGCTGGAGATCGGAGTATCGGAAAAAACGGTGCGGCTCAATTGCACGCCGATCGTGAACCTGTTCCAGCAGACCGCCGAGCCGATTCTCCTCAGCCACACGGTTTACGAATATCCGATTGTGCCGGACGTATCCCGCCAGGACGCCATGGAAGTCTTCTCCGTGGATGAGGTCGTGAGCGTGGAACCGGCATCGCACGAGACCGTTGAGTTCGAGCCCTTTTATTCCTTTCGTCACGCCACCCGGCGAGACCATAAGCAGACTTTCTGGCACGCCGCGCGGCGTCCGTCCACAAGGAACAACTCGGAAGCGATTGACGCTTATCTTTCGCTGGTGGACATGTCTGGAAAACCGGTTCGCCCGAATGTGGATACCGTGACGGTCCGGCTCACGTGCACCAACGGCGACCTGCCTTCGCGGCTGCCGTTCGGCAGTGAGCGGGGCGACCTGGATCTTGAAGGCGCAGCTCCCATCAAGCGGATCCTGATGCTGAAGAAACCCACCGGCACGATTCGCCCGCCCACGGGCCGCAACGCTCTGTGGCGGTTGATCTCGCATCTTTCGCTCAATTATCTTTCGCTGGTGGAAGACGGAAGAGATTCGCTGCAGCAAATTCTGCGGCTCTATAACTTCACAGATTCGGCTTTCATTCAGAAACAGATTGAAGGCATTACGCGCCTGGAAAGCGGGCGCCACTTCGCGCGGGTCATTTCCGAGCACGGTGTCAGTTTTGCGCGCGGCACCCGGGTGAAACTGGAACTGGACGAAGAGCAGTTTGTGGGCGGAGGGGTTTATCTGTTTGCCAGCGTGCTGGAGCACTTTCTGGCGCTTTACGTCTCGCTCAACAGCTTCAGCCAGTTGGTTGTCAGCACCGTGCAGAGAAGGGAGGTATTGGAACAGTGGCCACCTCGGGCGGGACACAAGATTCTGATGTGAACGCCGAATCCAGCGCCGCGTTGGAGCCCGCCGCGACCGATACCGCCGCCTCCGAACCCTCGGAGATCTGGGAGGCGCTCGAGCGCGAGCCATACCGCTTCAATTTTTTTCAGGCGGTACGGCTGCTGGAACGGTTGATGCCGGAACGCGAGCGCGTCGGGCGGTTCGTCCAGCCCTCCCGCGAGGTAGTGCACTTTGGAGCGAACCCGTCCATTTCGTTTCCACCGAGCCAACTCTACTCGCTAATGCGCAAACGCGGCGAGCCCGCGCGCATGACGGTGAACTTCATGGGACTGTTTGGCCCGCTCGGAGTCCTGCCCCAGTATTACACCGAGCTGGTGATCAACCGCGTGCGCGCTAAAGACACCGCGCTCCGTGAATTTTTCGACATCTTCAACCATCGGATGATTTCGCTGTTCTTCCAGGCGTGGCAGAAATACCGGTTCACGGTGGCGTACGAGCGGGGAGAGCGGGACCGGTTTTCGCACCATTTGCTCGACTTGATCGGGCTGGGGACCGAGGGTCTGCAGAACCGGCAGTCGGTGGCCGACGATTCACTGATTTTTTACGCAGGATTACTGGCGCAATGGCCTCGGTCGGCTTCAGCGCTCTGCCAGGTGATCGGCGACTATTTCGCGGTACACGTCGAGATCGAACAGTTCGCCGGAGGCTGGTTCAAGCTGGACACGGAAACGCAATGCTGCTTCGAAGAGGGACTGACCCTCTCGGAGCAGTTGGGGATGGGCGCGGTGGTGGGTGACGAGATTTGGGATCAGCAGTCCAGTGTGCGCGTAGTCCTCGGACCGCTGACGATCGAGCAGTATCAGGATTTCCTGCCGAACGGCACGGCCTACAAACCGCTTTGTGGGATACTCGGTTTTTTCGCGGGAGCGGAATTCGATTTCGAAGTGCAGCTGATTTTGAAACACGAGGAAGTACCTGCTTGCGAGCTGGGCGCCGAAACCGGGGCCATGCCGCAACTGGGCTGGGTCACCTGGATGAGAACGAAGGCGTTCACTCGCGATCCGGGCGACACGATTCTTCCTATCTCATAAGGACTCGCTATGTTACAGAACTGGAAATTCTTTTTCGGCAAAGTGAATCAGACCACCAGGGACGCCCTCGAAGCGGGCGTGGGATTGTGCGCTTCACGCACACACTACGAGGTCGAAATCGAGCATTATCTGATGAAGCTGCTCGACGAAAGCGACAGCGACTTGCAGCACATCCTGAAACACTTCGGTGTGGACAAATCGCGGCTGGCGGCTGAGCTGACGCGCAGCCTGGACCGCATGAAGACAGGCAACGGCCGGGGTCCCATGCTCAGCCAGATGCTGGTCCGCATGCTCACGGAAGCGTGGCTGCTGGGTTCGGTGGACTACGGGGCCGGCCAAATCCGATCAGGCTTCACGGTGCTGGCTCTTTATTCGAACGACGAACTGACGCGTGTCGTCCGCGATGTGAGCAAGGAGCTGCAGAAGATTCAGCCCGATGCTCTGCGCAAGGACCTGCTGACCATCGTCGGTGGCTCCCACGAGGAAGCGATCACGGCGGCGGCTGAAGAACCAGGCGCCGCGGCGACCGGAGACCGGCCTCGCGCAGGCGGGGGCAAGACTCCGAACCTTGACCAGTACACCGTCAACCTGAGCGAGCGCGCGAAGGCGGGCAAGATCGATCCCGTGCTGGGGCGCGACCCGGAAATTCGGCAGGTGGTGGATATCCTGACACGCCGCCGCCAGAACAACCCTATCCTTACCGGCGAGGCAGGCGTGGGCAAGACCGCGGTGGTGGAGGGCTTTGCCCTGCGTATTGCCCACGGCGACGTGCCGCCGGTGCTCAAGAACGTCACTCTGCGAACGCTGGATCTGGCCTTGCTGCAGGCGGGCGCGGGCGTGAAGGGCGAGTTCGAGAACCGGCTGAAGGGATTGATCGAAGAAGTGAAGGCTTCCCCAACACCGATCATCCTGTTCATCGACGAAGCGCACACCATGATCGGCGCGGGTGGGCAGGCGGGCCAGAACGACGCCGCGAATCTGCTCAAGCCGGCTCTCGCGCGCGGCGAGCTGCGCACCATCGCCGCGACCACTTGGTCCGAGTACAAGAAGTACTTCGAAAAAGATGCGGCTCTGGCGCGGCGTTTCCAGGTTGTCAAGGTCGAGGAGCCGACCGAAGCACTGTGCAACGTGATGCTACGCGGATTGGTGCCGGCGCTCGAGCAGCATCACAACGTGCGAATTCTGGATGAGGGTCTGGCGTCCGCAGTCCGGCTATCGCATCGTTACCTCGCTGACCGCCAACTTCCGGATAAAGCAGTCAGCGTGCTGGACACCGCTTGCGCGCGCCTGGCACTGGGACAGAACGCCATGCCGGCCGCTCTTGAAGATGCCATGCGGACGCTCGACGATTACGGCGTGCAGACGCGCGTCCT
>Ga0335079_10001293_pt1 | contig 28632 bp, 28 predicted proteins | sample Lox_Sample_33_FD_206719 | JGI IMG/M metagenome (GOLD analysis project Ga0335079, IMG submission 206719) | Soil microbial communities from Loxahatchee National Wildlife Refuge, Florida, United States - Lox_Sample_3.3 | ecosystem: Environmental > Terrestrial > Soil > Wetlands | place: USA...
GTCTTGAAGTTCAGATCAGACCGATAAAGAACCGCATGGCTAAACGGCCATCCGAAAGGCTCATACAAAGAACGTCCCCTCCTGTCACTTCGTTGTTCCGCGTGTTTCAATCCATAAATAGGCAATTTTACCGGTTACTTACCACCGCAGCTTTTTAGACCCTCCTGTGGGCCAAGATCGATCAGGATGCTTGTGGTCCGTCACCCCAAATGGGCTCACTCACCCCTCTCCCCACCCAACTAATTCAAGGACTTACAGCATACACGAATGCGCCTTTCTTTTTGGAGGACAGGAACAGAAAAAGAACAGGAACGTTTTTGGTTTTTTGAGGCATTCATCCTCAAGCCAGAAGAAAAACGATTGAGCAAAGGCTGCTGCACTCTTTTCGCTTCTAAATCATTTCGCTTCTAAATCGTTGACATCGCATTGGATATAGCATATATATTAGTTGAAATTTCATGGGAATGGGTTCTTATTAAATGAACGATATATTACAATCAATGTTTGACTGTCTCTCACACAGCAATGCGATTTATCTTCCGTCCAGGTTTTGGGAAGCGCTCAACGAAAAAAACATCCAACAGCTTGAGTCCAGCGGTCTGCAGAATTTTAAACAGACCGTTGCTCAAAACTATTTCACGTGGGTAGTTGGGCGTCGGGATAAACAGTTCCGTTACTTGGTACGGCATACAAGTCTTTGGGCGTGGCCTGCCGTTCTCAAGGATTATTTCACATATGATCCTTCTGTTCCGCTCAATCGTAAACAGCAGCGAGAACTGATTATTTTTACGAGGATGTTGTGGAAGTTCGCCGAAAAAAATGATACCGAACATCTTCTTGCGCACATTGATGAACCTCTGGAGGGCAATCCATTCAGGATACACCTGAATGGTAAGTTGATTTCTCAGGACTTGGCAAATTCAATTTTGGAATATTACTCTATTCGCGAAAACTTTAAATCTCCCACTCATGATAAGGTTACTATTTGTGAACTCGGGGCAGGATATGGCAGAAACGCCTACGTTTATTTGAAAGCTTTTCCCCATTGCAAATACATCATCATTGATATACCGCCCGCATTATATATAGCACAACACTATCTCACCTCTGTTTTTCGAGATAAAAAGATATTCGTCTTTAGACCATTTGACCGCTTAAGCGATGTGGAATCAGAATTCAATGCGGCTGATATCGTGTTTCTTCTGCCACACCAGGCAGAAATGCTTCCTGCTAAAATTGTCGATCTTTTTATCAATATCTCGTCTCTTCACGAAATGAAGATAGACCAGATACATGCCTATTTTAAACTTATAGACAGACCAAAGGTTACTTCTATACGAAACAGTGGTGGGTGAGCCGTAATCCGGTTGATGGGATAACAATTACTCCTCAAGATTATCCTGTTCCGCAGAATTGGAGACAGCTCTCCCTTCGAGAAGCCAAAGTCCAGACCTATTTTTTTGAAGCTATGTATGCGATAGATCGGGAGGGCGGGCTATGAGGGCAACTTGTCCTTTGTGCAAATAAGATTCAGATTCACCTTTTCGTGCTTCAAATATTATCGGGAACGAAACAACCAGGAACCACAGATACACTGTCCATTCGAATTATTTGACCATGAACGGTAGCCACAAAAATAATGGGCGTGTCTCCGTTTGCTGTCTTTCGTGCCAGTCCCGCAGGCATTGTAATCGTCCCACGAGCCCCTCTCTTTATCAGAGGCATTGACACCTCCGCATTCTTTTGTTACCCTGTATCGCGGCTAAAGTACCAGACAGACTGCGGGTGCATACGCATATGGCTATGCCGTCCGGGAATTTCAGACCAATGAGAAAGACGCCATTCATAGTTATCGCCGTCATCACCACGGTGTTTGCCGTCGGCTTGCCCCTCTTTCCGGCAGGCTTGGCTCCGGCAGAAGTGCAGGCCGGTTTGTCCCCGGTTAGGACATATGACGCGCCTGCGTTGCCTGAACCTCATCTCCACGGCGATGCGCTCCCGGCCAAGGGGAAATTTCTCGTTGCCAGCAGAACCGTCGCCGATCCCCGGTTCCAGGAGACCGTCGTCCTGCTCATCGATTACGGTGACACCGGCGCGAGCGGTCTCATCATCAACCGGCCCACGAAGGTGCCCCTCGCCGAACTGCTCCCGTCCGTGCAGGGCTTAAAAAAGCGGCATGACGTCCTGTATTACGGCGGACCCGTCGAGAATGAGCGTATGCTTATGCTTATCCGGTCCAATGAAAAGCTGGAAGATGCGGACAAGGTGTTCGTAAACGTGTACGTCAGTATGAGCGGGAAGACGCTTGAGCGCATGATAGGCGCTCACAAGACGCAAAAGCAGCTTCGGGTGTATAGCGGATATGCAGGATGGTCTCCGGGGCAGATCGACAGAGAGGTATCGCGTGGAGACTGGTACATCGTCAACGCAGATGCCGGCTCAATCTTCGAGAAGAAATCGTCAGAAATATGGCGTGAGCTCATTCGTCGAGCCTCTATCTTAGAAGTGCGGAGACACGGCAAAGTTGAAAGATCAAGTTCTTAAATTGTGATGAAGAACGAAGTAGCAGAAAGTCCAGCAGGTGACCGCAGGATCTGCCGTATTCGGCATGAAGTGTCAAATCTCGGTTGATCACCTGTTTTCGCGATTTTTTCCTGACGTTGTAATAGTTTAAATGCGTTGCAACACTTCAACTTTCAATCCGAATTTGTTACGCCTAATTAAAAAACCGGAGGGATTTGCCTCCGGTTTTCGTTATAACTTCCTCTCCGCAGCAAAATCTTAATACATATCGCCCATACCGCCGGGCACGGGAGGCATGGCGGGCTTCTTTTCCGGCAGTTCAGTGATCATAACTTCCGTGGTGAGCATAAGACCGGCCACCGAGGCCGCGTTCTGGAGCGCCGAGCGCGTGACCTTGGTGGGATCAATGATGCCCGCCTCAAGCATGTCCACAAACTCCTCCTTCTGGGCATCGAAACCGTAGTTCTGCTTATTGCTTGCCCGTACCTTGTTCACGATGACCGACGGCTCAAGTCCCGCGTTCTCAACGATCTGGCGGATAGGCTCCTCAAGCGCCTTCTTTAAGATGTTGACGCCGATCTGCATGTCCCCCAAGGGCTTCAGATTGTCGAGGGCAGGTATGCAGCGGATCAGTGCCACGCCGCCGCCTGCCACAATGCCTTCCTCCATGGCAGCGCGGGTCGCGTGCAGCGCATCCTCAACGCGGGCTTTCTTCTCCTTCATCTCGGTCTCGGTTGCCGCACCCACGTTGATCACCGCCACGCCGCCCACGATCTTCGCCAGCCGCTCCTGCAGCTTCTCGCGGTCGTACTCCGAGGTTGTCTCGGCGATCTGGGCCTTGATCTGCTTCACTCTGCCCTGGATGGTGACGGACTTGCCAGCGCCTTCGACGATTGTTGTGTTGTCTTTATCAATGGTGATCTTCTTTGCCCGGCCGAGGTCGGAGAGCTTGATATTTTCGAGTTTTACGCCGATGTCCTCGGAAATCACCTGGCCGCCCGTGAGAATTGCGATGTCCTCCAACATGGCCTTGCGGCGGTCGCCAAATCCCGGCGCCTTGACCGCGCAGACCTGCAGGGTGCCGCGCAGCTTGTTCACCACCAGGGTGGCGAGGGCTTCACCTTCCACGTCTTCCGCAATAATTAGCAGGGGCTTGCCCATCTTGGCGGTCTGCTCCAGGATCGGAACAAGGTCTTTCATGGTCGTGATCTTCTTCTCCGACAGCAAGAGGAAAGCGTCCTCAAGCACTGCCTCCATCTTCTCGGCATTGGTCACGAAGTAGGGAGAGATGTAGCCGCGGTCAAACTGCATACCTTCGACAACATCGAGGTTCGTCTGCATGCTCTTCGCCTCTTCAACGGTTATCACACCGTCCTTGCCCACCTTGTCCACGGCCTCGGCGATCAGGTTACCGACGGTGATGTCGCTGTTCGCCGATATGCTTCCGACCTGCGCGATCTCCTTCTTATCGCCGATAAGCTTGGACATTTTCTTGAGGTTCTCGATGACGGCTTCAACGGCCTTGTCGATGCCCCGCTTCAGGTCCATGGGGTTGGCGCCCGCGGTCACGTTCTTTATGCCCTCCCGGTAGATGGCTTGGGCCAGTACCGTGGCCGTGGTCGTTCCATCGCCAGCCACATCGGAGGTTTTGGAGGCCACCTCGCGCACGAGCTGAGCGCCCATGTTCTCATAAGAGTCCTTCAGTTCCACTTCCTTTGCTACGGTCACGCCGTCCTTGGTGATCGTTGGCGCCCCGAATTTCTTGTCGATCATGACATTGCGACCCTTGGGTCCAAGCGTTGCCTTTACCGCATCGGCCAGAATGGTCACGCCTTTCAGGATGTTCGCCCGCGCGTCCTGGTCAAAGATAAGTTGTTTTGCCATAGTTATATCCTCCTCATAATGGATGCAATACGTCGCTCGGCAGGATAGCCGAGTTTATTTCAGGACCCCCAACACGTCCTCCTCTTTTACGATAAGGTAATCGACATCGTCGAGCCTGATCTTTGATCCGGAATACTTGTCGAACAGGATCTTGTCTCCAACCTTCAGAGACTTTACCCCCTCGCCGATAGCCTCCACCTTGCCGCTTTGCGGCTTTTCTTTGGCGGTATCGGGGATATACAGGCCTCCCGCGGTCTTTTCCAGCTCTTCTGTATAGCTTACAAACACCCGCTCTTTCAACGGCTTGAACTTGATGCTCATCTGTTGCACTCCTTTCTGTTCGAACACCGGGATAATCGATCCGGGAACTCCTGTCGGAGTATGGGCCGGCGCCAATGAGCTCCCGGTCTGTTATGACATGGCCGCACATGGCGTTTTAGTGTGCATAACAGCGATCCGCCGTCGCATATATATAAGCAGTAGGATCGCTTCTTTTTCCCCACTCTTAGAGATCACCTTTTCGTAGTCTGGTATGTTTCGCACAGGCTGCTGGGCGATCTCCTGTCTCCTGTATCACATCGTTTATCACATGTTAATAATAAAAATCTTCGTACCTGTTTATTTACTCCCCCTTCACGGATATTTTTTTCGTCGCAGCTACAGCCGCGGCGGTTTTCGGCAGTGTTACCGTAAGGACGCCTTTTTTGAAACTCGCGGACACCTTATCCGTCTCGACCTGCCGGGGGAGCGGGATCGATCTCAGGAAAGAACCGTAAGAACGTTCGGAATAGTAGTAGTTCTTGTTTTTATCCTCTTTCTCCTCTTTTTTCTCTCCCCTGATCGTAAGCGTATCGCCGGCTATGGAAAGGTCAATGTCCTTGTCGGTCATGCCTGGCAGCTCCGCAGTCACGGTGAAGGCCTTGGCGTCCTCGGTCAGGTCCAGGCGCGGCATAAACGATCCTGTAAACTCAGGGAATGCCCCGAGTCCCCAGTTTTGGCTGAAGGAATCAAAAAGACGATTCATTTCGCGCTGCATCATGGCAAAAGGATTTTCTTCTTCTCGTCGAACCTCGATGTTCTTCCTGCCGAAAGGAATGAGATTCTTGATGTCCATGACGTCCACCTCCTTCGTTTGCTTGCATTCCTACGCGGCCGTTACGGCGATCTTTCTGGTCTTCGCAGCAGGCGACTTTGGCAAAACGAGTCTCAAAACGCCGTTCTTGACCGATGCCTGAATGCGGTCCTTGTCCACCTCGTCCGAAAGGGTGAAGGCCCGCTCGTAGTCCCCAACCTCGTATTCTTGGTAGGCGAGGCGGTATCCTGCGGGGATTTTCTGCTCCACCGTCCCCTTGATGGTGAGGACGTTTTTTTCAAGTGTTATATCAAGCGAATGCTCGTCTACCCCTGGCAGGTCGGCTGTCAAAACTGTGTCGTCCTTCCATTCTATGATATCCACATCAGGCTTGAAAACCCTGCGCGGCTTCGTGCGTTCCACTCCCTCGGGCACGCTTGCTTCCTTCTTCATCATTTCCCGATTTGTGTCCGTCATTGGTGTGCCTCCTTATCTCTATTCAGCTTTAATGGCGATCTTCCGAGGCTTATCCGCCTCGGCTCGAGGCAGTGTGAGTTCCAGCATGCCCTTGCTGAATCTGGCTTCGACCTTGTCCTGGTCCACCAGATAGGGCAGTTCGATGGACCGTGTGAATGTCCCGCTCCAACGCTCGCGCCGGTGCTGGCATTCACCCTTGCACGTGTCCTCAGTCGCCCGCCAACCCCGAAGGGTCACCGACTTACCCGTCACCGAGATGTCCACGTCCGTCAATTGGACGCCAGGCAACTCCGAGGTGATGATGGCCCGGTCCCCATCCATCCAGACATTGACCAGAGGAAATTCGCTCGTTGATGGAGCAAGCAATCCTGAGGTCGCGCGGTTCAAACGTTCGAACGCGCGCCAGGGGTCCTGAAGTCCGAATCTATCCAACTCCGTCCATAACATCAAGGTTCCCTCCTTCATTTTTGATTTTTTCCTCCTTGGTACTGCTGATTCCGCTAGTTAGCACTCTCGGCCGTAGAGTGCTAGCTCGATATTTACCAAAAAATAAAAAAGATGTCAAGAGGGTTCCTGAATTTTTTACATTTTATGAAAAAGGCGCATAATATATTGATAATAATAGCTTTTTAATACGGGTTTATGTGAATTTTATAGCCTTTTTGCTCCTTGAAGACTCGCCTGCGAGCAGCAAGTCGCTCATACTGAAAGTGTCAGAGAACCTCGAAATAGCTTCACGTCGCATCGAGACCAATATCCGGGTAGGGCGGCTCTGAAGAAGGTCGACAGCGAGTTCCGCTCATCATTTTTCGTGCCTGTGTACGAGAATATGCAATAAGTTTTCTACTTATTGTTGATTCGTGATGTTCAGCCGGACTTCGTGAAGGACCTTTTTGCACAGCATGATGCATTACCAGGGAGAGTTCATGGGAAACAGGCTCACGATGTTGATGGAAAAAATAAATGAACGGGAAAAGAACTCAGCCGCGAGATCCAGAAAAAAGAAGAGGCATACTACTAGAAAGATATTCGGCAAGAAAGTGACGTTCGAGGCGTTGATAAAACACGAACAAAAAGCGCAACCGTCCCCCCTCAGCCGGTGGCCCCGGACGGTCACCATACCATGGGCATCTTATCGCTCACTATCAACTGGAAGAACCTGCTCCCAGGCATGAATATCATTCTGCTCCATTTTGCAACGCCTCGGAAAATGACGGGCAGCTTTGGTGTGTCTTCTCACAGTGGAAAGGATATCTGGCATTCCTGACTATTGAAAATACTTCTGACCGGGGGTGATTGTGCGTGGAGACGAGATAGACATAATTTTTGAAGAGGTGTTGATGTGCAGTTGAAGCATACGGTGCGGACTCCTTCCTCTATCTCACAAAATTCTCATTCTTGGCAACTCATCAATATTCAATTTGAATTCGTTAGTGCATAGCCTTAAATCCATTCGAAAAAATTGACAAATCTTAATATCTGTGCTTGTATTTAAGTAGTTTTCGATAAAGCCAAGCTCTTTTAAGAGGTGATAAAAAGGGTTAACCACACAATCTTCCATGGAAATTAGGAGGGCTAATGTATAGCAAAATAGAATTCTTCCATGCCCTGCTTCAGAACTCCTTAGACATCATCACGCTTGTCAGCAGTGATGGAACTATACTCTATGAAAGCCCTTCAGTTGATCGCATACTTGGCTATGATCAGAGAGAATTAATCGGCAAGAACGTCTTCGAGATGATTCACCCTGAAGATCTCCAAAAGGTACGGACTGCCTTTCGCGAGGTAGTCAGTAACCGCGATTTAACACTGTCTGCTGATTTCCGCTTTCTGCATAAGGATGGATCATGGCGAGTACTCTATGCCACAGGAAGCAATCATCTTGACAACCCCTTGATCGACGGTATCGTGGTAAATTCCCGGGATATCACAGAGCGCAATCAGGTAGAAGAGAAGTTGCGCCAAAGTGAGGAACGATTCCGCAGAATCTTTGAGGACGGTCCCCTCGGCATGATTGTCATTGATCCGAGCTACCGGTTTCTCAAAGCCAACAAGTCATTTTGCGAGATGCTGGGATATACTGAGCAGGAACTCGTCGGACGCAGCATTGAAGATCTTACCCACCCAGAGGAGAAAGAAGAAAGTCTAGAATTGTCACAGCGGGTTCTTCGGGGGGAAACACCTCTCTTCCACCTGGAGAAACGATACGTCAAGAAGGACCAGGAAAGTCTCTGGGTCAAGCTTACCGCAACCGCGATCCATGATCCGGAGGGAAAGGTCCTCTATGCCCTGGGAATGATAGAGGACATCAGTGAACGCAAAGTTGCCGATCGGGAGAGAGAACAGCTTATCTCCCAACTAACAGAAGCACTCACCAAGATCAAGACATTGACGGGCTTGATTCCCATATGTGCCTGGTGTAAGAAGATCCGTGATGATAAAGGGTATTGGATAAGAGTCGAGACCTATATCAAGGAGCATTCTAACGCAACATTTACGCACTGCGTATGCCCAACCTGTTTGAAGAAGGAAGATCCCGCTACGTTCAGGGACATATTTGGACAGGGGGAAAAAGCACAAGTCTCCAAATCTAACAGAGAGAATAGGAACAGTGAACGGCTGAGGCTGAGGAAGCCTGTCAATTGCGCCTTTAAGATGGATTCCGGAGAATCGGGGAAAGTGGTCATCAATGCCATCCTCGAGGAGATCGGCGATGCAGGAATATGCGTGAGAACAGATCATCTCCTGGAAGATGACACCCTGTTATTCTCAAGCAGCAGCGTCGAGGATAAGGTAGGGGTAGTGAGATGGAGAAAACCAGCCGCTCCCGAAGAGGGTGGCTACCGAGTCGGCATTCAATTTGTTCGGGATTGACATCACTGCACCCGCGAGAACTGCCCATGTCGGGGAGCAATTTTCATTCACCCTTGTCACAATATTGACATTCCACGCTTGTGGTTAGGAAATAGACATATTGTCTGACGAGGAGTAGAATTGCCGTCGAATCATGTGATGCGGACTTCTTCCTAGCGCAGTTGAGGTTTTCCATTCTTTGTAACTCATAATCTTTCAACCCGAAATCTGTAACGCCTACCCATACCGTCATTCGATGCCATTATTCAATCTTGACATATGTGTGATGTAGCGCTATCTTTTTAAATAATTCCTACCCCTGCATCAGCTCTGAGGCAAAATGTCACAATCCAGTGCATTCGATCGCGGTTTAATCCCGATGCGTATCGGCATTCATCGCTCAACATATCAAGTTCAACAACAACGAGGAGGGCAATCATGAAACATATCGCATATTCCTTCATTGTATCCCTGGCGGTCATGACGCTCCTGTACGCCGCAGTCCCTGCTGCGGAGGTGCTCAAGCCCAAGGTCCTGATGAAGCCGCAAATGGACGGCGGGAGACCGCTCATGCAGGTGCTGAGGGACAGGAGTTCTTCACGGTCATTCAGCAGCGAGGAGCTTCCGCCCCAGGTACTTTCCAATCTTCTCTGGGCGGCTTTCGGTGTCAACCGGCCCGGCTCGGGAGGGCGGACCGCTCCCTCGGCAAAAAACTCTCAGAATATCGACATCTATGTCGCCATGGCAGACGGCCTTTATCTCTATGATGCCCGATCCCAGGCGTTGGAGCCGGTCCTTGCGGAGGACGTCCGCGCACTGACCGGCCGCCAGCCTTTCGTGAAAGATGCACCCCTAAACCTGATCTACGTCGCCGATCTTGCCCGTCTGACCGGATCGTCACAGGAGGAGAAGGATCTCTATTCTGCCGCTGATGCCGGTTTCATCAGCGAGAATGTCTATCTCTTCTGCGCTTCCGAAGGGCTTGCCACGGTTGTACGCGGGTCCGTTGACCGGCAGGCGCTGTCAACGGTCATGAAGTTGAGGCCCGATCAAAAAATCATTCTAGCGCAGACCGTCGGATACCCGAAGAAACCATGAACAGGATGTACTGGCTACGATCCATTTGTCGTTGAGGGAGGAATCAGCATGCTGAAAATCGTGTATGGGTGAATGGAGTACGCTGAAAAGGGGTGAGCCTGTAAAAGTAACTGCGAGGTGGTTATGGGGAAATTGGACGGGAAAGTGGCAGTCGTGACCGGCGGCGGCCGGGGAATGGGCAGGGCCATTGCCGAGGGATTCGTACAGGAAGGTTGCCGCGTGGTAGTGACCGCGGCTCGCGAGCGGGCGGAGATCGATTCCTTTGTCTCTGCCTGGGGACGGGAAAAAGCCCTTTCTCTTCTGGCGGATGTTACCGAGTCCCGCGCCTGTGAAGGCGTCATAAGCGAAACGATTTCCCGCTTCGGCCGTATTGACGTGCTCGTGAACAACGCCGGCCGGGGCATGAAATACGTTTCCCCGACCTTCATGACCGAGCCGACTCGCTTCTGGAAAACGGACCCCGAGACATGGAAAATGGTGATCGACACGAACGTGAACGGTCCCTTCTTCATGGCCCGCGCTGCTGTGCCGCATATGCTGCGCCAAAAAAGCGGGGCGATTATCAATGTGACCATGAACTACGAGACCATGAAACGCAGAGGGTTCTCGCCCTACGGCCCGTCGAAAGCAGCCCTTGAGTCCGAGACAATCATCTGGGCCCAGGATTTGGAAGGCACAGGCATAACCGTGAACGAGATCCTTCCCGGCGGTGCTACCGAAACCGGCATGATCCCAGCCGACTTTTCCGCCGATCTCCGCTCGCGCCTGCTCAAACCCGAAATCATCGTTCCCGTTGCCGTCTTTCTGGCATCCGATGAAGGACGGAGGATCGCGGGTCGGCGTCTTACCGCAACGGAATGGTCGCCCCAAAATGCCGATGGCGTCCCGGCTTCGAAAGGCATCGGCGCTTAGCGGGCAGCACGTTTACTTCACATTAGATATCATTACTTGAGACGCAATCTGCTTGATTCCGCCGCCGAAAAGGAGGTCGCTCTCATGGACAACGCATTGAAGACAAAGTTTATCGAGCTGTGGAGCCGATATTTCAACGAAACTGAGCTTCCTCTGACTTTTTATTACACTGATGAGACAGACGATGCTGAACTCGTTCCAGCCCCATCAGCCCATATGTGCATGATCGGCGTGCTGGCCAGAGCAAGAAAAGGCGTCTCGCTCCGTTTTGAATCTGACTCGATCGGCTGCCGCGGGGGCAAGCGATATTCCGGGTTTACAGATGAAATCAGCCCTCAATTCGAATATTTTCTCTCGTGTGGCATTCCCGGCAAGCTCGAAGGCGAGCGTTATAAGAAGACTCCGGAAATCGTGAGGGAAATGGTGAGGATCCAACCGAAGTTTGCGGCCCCGGCACGCGCAATCGTTTTCAAAAGATTCGACATGCTTGAGGAATCGGATAATCCGGACGTTGTCGTTTTTTTTGCGGCCCCCGATGTGCTTTCTGGCCTCTTTACTCTTGCAAACTACGACGAGAGTGAACCAAATGGAGTTTATTGTCCCTTTTCCGCCGGCTGTGGTTCAATTATTCAGTATCCCTACCTGGAAAAAACTTCGGACAGACCGCGAGCCATAATCGGAATGTTTGATGTATCGGCCAGGCCTTATGTCCCCAAGGAAACACTCACCTTTGCTGTGCCAATAAATAAATTCATGCGCATGCTCGATAATATGGAAGAAAGCTTTCTCATCACGCGAAGCTGGGAAAAAGTGAGGAAAAGATTGAGTTGATGGCCTCCTTGATAAACGCTGCCCACCATGACGACATGAGATCCCTTTTCAGAAAGGAGCAATGAATGATAAATGCAAATGGCATTACCGTATATGAAAATCTGACAGAAATAGTCGACCCCCGGCATTCGTGCCTCGTTGTCTGGGATGTTCAAAATGGCCTTGTAGACCGAATATTCAATCAGGAAGAGTTCATAGGCAAGTTAAAACGTCTGGTGGAGATCTTAAGAAATAAAATGCCTGTTGCCTATACCCTGATAACTCCCGTTCCGAGGGAATTTCAGTCATCCTGGAGCATTTTCAACATGATGCGGCGCTTTAATGTCAAGCAGGTGGACAAACTTCCCAATTTCATGCCGCCAGGTTCACGAGAAAGAGAGATACCTGAAGCCGTAAAGCCCGCAAAAGGAGATCTCCTTCTGGATAAATCGACGGCAAGCATCTTTATAGGAACGTATTTCGAGAACATGATGCGGAACAGGAATATAACGACGCTAATATTCACAGGCATTGCAACCGAGGCTGGAATCGAGTCATCTTCGCGTGATGCATCAAACAGAGGATTCTACCCGGTGGTTGTTTCCGATTGTGTCTCTTCGATGGACAGGGATGCGCATGAGCGATCGTTGAAAAATCTCGAGAAAACAGCTATCGTAAAAAGCTCTGCAGAAATAGTCGATAGTATCGGACGTTAGGTAATCATAAAGCATTTTGTGCACCGGAGCATTGTTCCGTTCATCTGCGAGATGGGAATAGGAGGGCTCTTCCATGGATATCATTGATGCTTTAAACACGCGGTTTACGGTCCGAGCTTTTAAGCCTGACCCCATCGACCATAACACGCTCGAAAAGGTCATAGAAGCGGCGCTCAAGGCGCCTTCCTGGGCCAATACGCAGCCGTGGGAAATTTTCGTAGCTGGCGGCGAGGTCTTAAACAGACTGCGCGAGGCCTATGTCGTGAACCTTAAAAATTGCGTGGCGCGTAACCCCGATCTTACCGCACCGATGCAATGGCCGCCGGATCTAAAGAAACGGATGGATGACATGCGGGCCGAACGCATGATGACCCTTGAGCGGGTCTGTCTGGACAAGACTGTAATGAAGGACCTTTCTGAAGTGAATTATCATTTCTTTAATGCGCCGGTTGTCGCATATATTTGCATGGACCGCACACTTACTCCCTGGTCAATCTTCGACCTCGGCCTCTTTTCCCAAAGCATCATGCTGGCGGCGCGTCACTTCGGCCTCCATTCAGCCCCGGCGGTAACCCTTGTTGCCCATCCTGACCTCATCAGGAAGGAACTGAAAATCCCGACAGGTCTTTCGATCATCATCGGGATAGCGCTCGGGTATGCGGATGCCGAACATCCTCAAAATCAGTTTCGAAGCACAAGGAGGTCCGTTCAGGAAGCAGTCACATTTAAGGATATTTAGCGCATACGTGTATCGCTCCGGTAAATAAATAAAAGGAGACGGATGTCTCCTCTTGCCGGTAAAAAAGACATCGTCGAAGCCTGAGAAATAAAGTAACGGGTGAAGTGAATCTACTCTGTCGTTGGTGCTGCAGAAGTTTTTACCGCTGCCTTGATCCATTGACAGTGCATTTTTTGGGGTATTTTCCATTAATTTGGAGGCTGAAAGTATGTCAAAAGTCATGATCCATCCTGCCAGTTATGAAAATGTCCACCAAGCCGTGGACCGGGCATTTGAACTTTTTCCTATCACGATAACTGGGAAAAAAATTCTGATTAAGCCCAACGTACTTCGAAGCTCGGAAGCAAAAGAAGGCATCGTCACCAGTCCTGCTGTTCTTCGCTCCGTCGTGGAAAAGGTGGAAACGATGGGTCCCGCCTCCATTATTGTGGGAGACAATCCAGGCCTGTTCAGTTACGGTGCAAACGAGGAAAGCTTTACCAGGACTGGCCTGACGGAGGCAGCCAAAGGCTACTATCAGAACATCGGCAATGATTCTCAGAAAGTCGCCTTCAATCCCAAATACCTGTCTACCGTCAGCATCTCCCGGGCTGTGCTGGAAGCTGATGTTATCATTAGTCTGCCGAAATTCAAAACGCACGGCCTGACCGTTGTGACCGGAGCTATCAAAAACAGCTACGGTTTACTGCCTGGCGCGCAGAAAGCCATGCTGCACAAGGCTGCCGGCAATCCGACGGATTTTAATGAAGTGGTGGTCGAGGTATTTCGGCTCCGAGTACCGGATTTGTTCATCGTCGACGCCGTAGTCGGCATGGAAGGCAATGGTCCGGCTTCCCCAGACCTCAGGAATATCGGCGTAATCCTTGCTTCTGACAATGCCGTTGCCGTTGACTCCGTCATTGCGACTATGATGGGATGCGATCCGGGGAGGCTGCGTTTCCTTCAGAAGGCGAAAGAGGCGGGCTTGGGCGACTACGACCTCGGTACAATTGAAATCATCGGGGAATTGAAACGCTTGCCCGATTTCAAACTACCCCCTCTAGGTGGCGAAGCAATATTCCACAATGAGGCCATGCAGTCTCTGATCCATAAGCGGGCAACACTTCGTCCTCAGGCAGATCCCGAGAAGTGCACGAGTTGCAATACTTGCGTTGATCATTGTCCAGTATCTGCCTTATCCATGGTTGGGAATATTCCTCAGGTGAATGCCAGCATTTGCATTGCGTGCTTTTGCTGCCAGGAAATGTGTCCTGAGAAAGCCATTACGCTGCGATGAACACGAGATATATTCGGTCGAGGGGGAACCTGGCCTGAGCCACCCCGTTCCCACAGGAGGGTCAATGAATTACGTCAATCTTGGCAAGACCGGACTCAAAGTTTCCCGCATTTGTCTCGGCTGCATGAGCTATGGAGTGCCGGCTACCGGTGAATTTAAACCTGGCAGCCATGCCTGGACTCTGAACGAAGAAGAGAGCAAGCCCTTCTTTCGTCAGGCGCTTAATCTCGGGATCAACTTCTTTGACACAGCGAATGTCTACTCAGGCGGAGCCAGCGAAGAGGTACTTGGACGGTTTCTGAAAGCCAACATCCGTCGCGAAGCCGTCGTCATCGCCACCAAGGTCAACGGCGTCATGCGCGACGAACCCAACGGCCGGGGTCTTTCGCGCAAAGCAATCTTTTACGAACTCGACCAGAGTCTCCGCCGTCTGCAGACCGACTACGTGGACCTCTACCAGATTCACCGCTGGGATTCTGAAACGCCAATCGAAGAAACGCTCGAGGCTCTGCACGAGGTAGTGAAATCTGGCAAGGTGCGTTATATAGGCGCCTCGTCTATGCACGCATGGCAGTTCACTAAAGCTCTCTATCTCGCCGACCGTCACGGCTGGACCCGTTTCGTTTCCATGCAGAATCATTACAACCTGCTTTATCGCGAAGAGGAGCGCGAAATGATTCCCCTTTGTCAGTCCGAGGCTATTGGCGTCATTCCCTGGAGCCCTCTCGCACGCGGCCGCCTGGCTCGTCCATGGCAAAGCGAACACACCAAACGCTACGAAACGGACCAGTTCGGGAAGAGCATGTACTCGCGTACCGAAGAAGTTGACCGTAAAGTTGTGGATCGCCTGGGTCAGGTCGCAGAACAACGTGGCGTCCCCCGCGCGCAGCTTGCTCTCGCCTGGCTGCTCAGCAAGCCGGTTACCTCTCCCATTGTTGGCGCAACCAAGCTGCATCATCTTCAGGACGCCGTAGCGGCGCTCGCATTGCGTTTAACGCCTGAGGAAATTGCTTCTCTTGAGGAGCCGTATACGCCGCATCCAGTGCTCGGCTTCAGTTGAGTCTACGTCCGAATGTGCCGGACCGGAATGCGAAACAGATTATTTCGTGAATCACCTCTGCGAACGGCAGCGGGAGCGTGGACCGTGGCTACCTGCCACTTGGCCAACTTCACCTCGGAGAGACGTCCTGGTCATGCTTGTCGCTGACGCCGTCCAAAACATTGCACATCCCGGCCATCCACGTCTCTTTCGGATTGATAAGAACCAGGTGGTCATTTTCATGAAAATGATCTATAATTTTTTATGGGAGAAGAAAATCACATTATTGCCATTTTGGTCAATGCATGTCGTTGTTCATGAATGAACTTTGATCATCTAAAGAACACAGGATTTTTATGGCAAGGATATTCATTACAGGCTCTTCCGATGGACTAGGTCTCATGGCTGCGCGATTACTGGTTGCAAATGGCCATCAGGTCGTATTACATGCCCGTAATCAAAGTCGGGCTCAAGAAGCATTATCCAGTGTTCCCGGAGCGGAAAGCGCCATATTCGGTGATCTTGCCAGCATCGCCGAAACGAAGCACGTTGCAGATCAGGTAAATGAGCTAGGCTTATTTGATGCCGTTATCCATAATGCAGGTATAGGCTATCGTGAATCACATCGTATTCAGACTATTGATGGCTTACCGCAGGTCTTTGCCGTAAATTCATTAGCCCCCTACCTTCTGACATGCCTGATTAAAAAACCAAAGCGCCTGGTATATGTTAGTTCAGGTATGCATCGAAGTGGCGACCCCACCTTGAACGATTTGACGTGGAACACCCGGTCATGGGATGGATCTCGCGCCTACGCTGATTCTAAATTACACAATGTCATCCTTGCCTTTGCTGTTGCCCGCAAATGGCCAGGCGTCTTATCCAATGCACTGGAGCCTGGTTGGGTGGCAACTAAGATGGGTGGACCGGGAGCACCCGATAGTGTGGAGGAGGCGCCTAAAACACAGATTTGGCTGGCGACTAGCCAAGAAAAGGAAGCTTTGGTCTCAGGAAAATATTTTTATCATCAACAACTTCAGCATTTTCACCCGGCAGCCGCGGATGCCGCCACTCAGGAAAGATACCTTTCAGAATGTGCTCGTCTGTCCGGAGTCCCATTCCCCCTCGAATAAACAATGATGATGGCCATCATCGCAAAATAACTCAACCGGGAAAGAAAGGGAGCAATAAAAAAATGAAATATCGGATGCTTGGCAAAACGAACGCACGAGTATCTCAATTAGGCTTGGGCTGTATGGGGATGTCGGATTTTTACAGCGGACGAAAAGTGGACGATGCCGAAAGCATCTCAACAATAAGACGTGCGATTGAGCTCGGCGTCAATCTCCTTGACACCGGCGATTTTTACGGAGTAGGACACAACGAGGAACTTATCCGCGAAGCAATCGCGGGAATTCCGCGCGATAAGGTTTTTATTTCGGTCAAGTTTGGTGCATTGCGCAATCATGATGGCAATTTTATCGGCTTTGATAGTCGGCCCACTTCCATTCGCAATTATTTATCCTACAGCCTGCAGCGATTGCGCGTTGATTACATTGACCTGTATTACCCGTCACGTGTTGACCCGAACGTCCCGATTGAGGACACAGTCGGAACACTTGGACAACTTGTAAAAGAAGGCAAGATTCGTTATGCCGGGATTTCTGAGACGAGTTCGGCAACGCTTCGACGTGCTGCCGCTACCCAACCGATAGCGATGTTGCAAACAGAATACAGCCTCTGGACTCGAGAGCCGGAAGCCGATGTTTTGCCGACGTGCCGCGAACTCGGCATTTCACTGGTCGCTTACGCTCCGCTTGGCCGCGGCTTTTTAACAGGAGCCTTTCAAAAACCCGCAGACGTGGCAGCGGATGATTATCGTCGCCATATGCCTAGATTCCAAGGCAAGAATTTCGAACATAATCTGCAAATCGTTGAAAAAATCAAAGTCATTGCAAAAGAGAAAAAATGTACGCCGGCTCAGCTTGCCCTTGCCTGGCTTTTGGCGCAAGGAGAAGATATCATACCGATTCCGGGAACAAAGCACCGGGAACGGCTTGAAGAGAATCTGCGGGCTCTTGAGATCGAGTTGAGCAAGGACGATTTGCGCCGCATTGCTGAAGCTGCGCCGCAGGGTTTCGTAGCGGGGACTCGCTATCCTGAAGCGGCCATGCGTACCGTTAGCCGTTAGGCTGAGCGAAAAGTGAATTCTAATCGAGCAGTAGCGTTCATCGTAAAGGACATTGGCAATGAAGGCGCTGATAACCCAACGGATTGAGAGGGACGCTAAACTGCATGCCACTCACCCGCGCGTTCATGTGATTATCAATTTTCAACCGCAATTCCGCATCTTTTTTTGTCTGACACGGACATCTATTGCGAGTCCTGCTATCCTTCGAAGAAAAGCGGCACAGACCGAAAGAACAACCGCACATGACACAAACACCAGCCATGTTCACTCGTGCCGCCTGAATCTGGGAAGTTTCCATTGACGAAATTAGGATCATTTGAAACTGAATGCAGGCATCAGCGTTACGCAGGCCGGTGCGCATTCAGAAACCATCGATCAAGCAATACATGCCGCGAGAACCATCTGCTTTTCATGAGCGTGTGGCTCATGAAATGTCTCACCACCTGAGGCAATATCAATATCCCGGGACTCGTGCCGCCTTTGCCGAAGCGGTCAGCCAGCAGCATGGGATATTGTAGAAGACGGCCGCGCCGATAGTCGCCAGCAGCGGAAAGGATGACATCTGCCGCTGTCAAGGCGGACTCTACTGCCGGCCGGATCCCCTCTCCGCTTTTGGGATATGCCAGTCCGGCCGCATCCCCGATCAGCATCACACCGTCATCAACCAGGGTTGGAGATGCACCATGATACAGCATGTAGGCATGCCCCCTGAAGTTGCTCGGGGTATTCGCCGGGATAGTCTTCTTGTCCCTCAGATAACCGAAGAATGACCGAACCTGCTCCGCGACGTTCATGTTGCCTTCACGGCCAAGCCCGATATTGAGGAAATTCCCTTTTCGTACACACCATCCATACCCCTTCAGGTCATCGCAAAAATAAAGCTCGGGAATCTCTCCCGCCACCCGGCAATGGCGTTGCTGAGACTCATCCATCTCAAATTCCACTTCCTGGGCGATCACCGCTGACCCGTTTCGCTCCCCCTTCCCCCTGAGGAATCTCGAAACGGGGCAGAAATGACCTCCCGCGCCGATCACCAAAGGTGTCTTCACGTCGTCATTGATGATCCAGACGCTTTTTTTCCGCTCCATGGTCTTGAGGGGCTCTCCGAGCCGCAGACGCGCGTCGGCGCGCTGAAGGAGATAATGATCAAATTCACAACGGCGTATGCCGTAGCTGACCGTGCGTCCATACCGTGTGAGAACCTCGGTCGTCCCGATCATGCTGGTTTTAAATCCGCTGATGCGCTGCAGCACCCGTTCACGGGAATACTCGTCCGTGTTCAGTTGCAGGAGGCCAGTAGTTGCAGGCGTGATCCAGCCTGCACACACCTTGTCCCGCGGGAATGCGCTCTTATCGAGAATCAACACGTCCAGGCCTCGGTTTCTCAGCTTCCAGGCAAGCGTGGAGCCCGCGGGGCCGCCACCGATGATGAGAACGTCGCACGAGTCCATGTGCTCTCCTTCAGCGGCCGATCTCGGCATATAAATGGGCCCTTGTCCAGGGGAGATCGTTCTTGTTCGGATGCGCGAAAACGACCTGGAAGAGCTGAAGGTCTCCGGCGCTAAAGGCCGCAATGGAACCGGCGAGATAGAGCCTCCACGACCGAATGAACTTCTGATCAAACATGGTGCCTATCTGGTCCTTCGCCAGCTCAAATCTCTCCAGCCAGTGTTCCAGTGTTTTCGCATAATGCAGCCGGAGGTTTTCTACATCGAGGATGGAAAACCCAGAAGGCTCGAATATCTCCATCATTTCCCGCAGGCTCGGGGGATAGGCGCCGGGAAATATGCGCCGTTCTATCCATGGATTCATAGGTTCCGCCCTGTTTCGTCCTATGGAGTGTATGAGTCCTATTCCGTCTTCCTTCAAAGAGCGTCTAATGACCCTGCCTAGCTCCCGGTAATACTGAGCACCCACGTGTTCCAGCATCCCGATCGACACAAAGACGTCGAATCTGTCCGATATGTTCCGGTAATCGTCCTCGATATATTCCACCCGGCTGTCCAGCCCTTCCTCCTTCGCCCGTTCGCGTGCCCAGACGATCTGCTGATGAGAAATATTATAAGCCTTAACCTTGACGCCGTAATGCCTGGCCATGTGCAATGCCAGGGTTCCCCAACCGCACCCTGCTTCCACAACCGTCTCGCCGGGCTTGAGCATCAGTTTTTTGCATACGTGATCCATCTTGGCAATCTGGGCCTCCTCCAAGGTAGCGGAGGGCGCCGGAAAATAGGCGCACGTATACTGCATTTTTTTATCAAGCCAGAGCCTGTAAAAATCGTTGCCGATATCATAATGATCGTGAATGTTATCCTTCGATCCGCTCAGGGTGTTCAATCGAGGTCGGCTGATGATTTTTGTTCTATAGGCGTTGACCAAACCTCTTTTAGGTGACTTCGAAATACACCTGAATGCGGATTCCAAGACCTTGATCAGGTTCCCTTCTACCTCGACTTTCCCCTCGCTGTAAGCGTCTCCGAAGTGAAGTTCAGGATGGACGACAAATTGCAGCAGTGTTTTTCGGTCACGGATAATGACCCTCCCCACTGATTTTCCCTCTGCCGGACAGACCGTGCTCCCGTTCCCGATAACCATTGTGATGGGAGGATTTCCTAAGTGCGCCATCTGCCTGCGGACCAGCCGCTTCTCAATTTCCAATAGTCTGTTTAACCCGAAGATGCTGCCAAGGTGTTTGGCTTTCACTGATTCTTCCATTTTCCTCTCCCTTCTGTGCGAGTCCAGAAGTTCCACAAAAACATGATTGGTACATTTTGGGGAGTACCTCACGTTATATTGAAAATATAGTTATGTATTTTAGACTTGTCAACCCTGCTTACCCATATAAATGCAGCATTCTCAAAATGGACCCGCCTTTTCCAGGCCCCGAAGGGATGCGGAAACAAAAGCCTCTTCCCTGTTTTCTCAGGGAAAGACCCAAGAGCAGGCCTCAAGCAGATGGGTTCATAATGGTGCTTGATTTTGTGGGGCCAGAGCGAGCAAAAAATGATCCTGCTCTCCAAGTCCTTCTTCAAAGGCCAGCAATACCCACTATCCAAACTGGCGCCAACTTCCTGATTGGGAATGAGAGATGATTCCGCTATTCTACTGGCATTCGTCAGCATTTCTATTCAACGAAACGAGCATGATGGTTCACGGTAACGAGACAAACAAAATTTTTGACGAAGTGTAGAATCTCTGCTGTAGAACGCGGTGCGGGATTCATCCTGTAACTGTTGATATCGCCATTCTTTGAGACTCATAAATCATCAACCTCATGGACGGCATCTTTCCAAAATCCCCCCGCGCAAGAGCCTAACGCGCATTTGACTTTGAATACTCCGTACGATATATTTTTATTATATCGTTGTCTCGGTGGATAATAATTCTAGATCAAGTATATGATTATCAAGTTTGATGGGTATTCTACATCTCCGATTCATCAAATGCCGCCGCACAATCATAAGTGTACATCAGACGCAAGGATCAATGACGAAGAGAAGACCGCGGTACGAAGTATACAGTCACTGGTCCTTCCTGAAGTCATTGACCGCTTCATCTTTTTGAAATTGCAGAATGCGCCTCGAATTTTTACCGGTACGTTGCCGCATGGCTATCCTTGACACCCTTGGTGCGGAGTTTGTATAATGCCTCCGTACATACATTCCCAGCAGCAGCTGACTCCCGCACTCGGCATCCAGCGGGATATCTTCACGAGAATACGTCCGCCTATTCGCAGAGAATGTAGTGTCCATCAAACGGGGAGATAGAACCCCTCGCAGTCCCTTAAGGCATATTCTTGGTAAAATGGCCATGACACCATGCTAATAATATTCAGACTTGCTGTTTTTATTATTGTGTCTGTTGCGATTTATCTTGTATCACGCAAATCCTTGCGCAGCTTTCGCTTCCATGGTTTTTACCGCTTTTTCGCATGGGAAGCTGTTTTAGCGCTCGTGTTGCTGAATCTGGACTTTCGGACCTATCAGCAGACCAGTCTGCATTACATCATTGCGCTCGTGTGCTTGACCCTCTCCGCACTCCTGGCGATTCATGGATTTCAGCTACTGCGCAGGGAAGGCATGCTCGATTCCCGGCGCAGCGACCCGACGTTGCTCTGGGTCGAGCAAACGACCGTCCTTGTCACGGTGGGAGCATACAAATACGTTCGACATCCTCTGTATTGTTCTTTCCTTATGCTGATCTGGGGTTCTTTTCTATTGGTTCCATCGTGGCAAGGCGGTTTGCTGGCACTCTTTTCATCGCTGAACATTATCTTGGCCGCCCGGGTAGAGGAACAAGAGAACCTGCTATATTTCGGCACCGCATACAGTGACTATATGAATCGAACGAAGATGTTCATTCCTTTCGTGATATGAAGTGTTTGTTAGCGACAAGACCCGGCTTGAGGCAGATGCCGCACCGTACAACTTATCCGCTAAACGTTGATGCAGGTTTCAAGTATTCTGCAGCCTTTTCCATGAAGCGTTAGTACATGCAAGGAGGTGCGCCTCGCAGAGATCCTAATTCTGATTGAGGTGAAGATCTGTTGTAACGTGCAGTGCGTCCTACCTTCCTGAAGTTTTTGAAGTTCGATTCTTTGCAATATTCAATGTTGCATCCAGTAATTAGTAATCCCCTCGGCTACCAGTCTTCTAACATTTCTCTAATATACTTCCAAAGCCCGGATTTGCCATTCATAGCAATCATACCTAAATGAAATGATATACTTATACTATAATGCTGTTTAGATATTAATGCCAGGTTGAACGCAAACGCGATGAAAGTTAAAGATATTCCGTGTCCATGCTACAAGAGATACAACACCATGCAGACCAAGGGGGCACTTTTATCGAAAATTAGCGCAGTATCCCGCCGACCGGCACTGGCTGTCGTCGTCTTGATTGCGATCACCGTTGTTGCTGCACCGACACCGTCCTTCTCCGAACATAACGGCATGACTGTTTCATTCCCGGTCGAGGGCGGAACGATGTCCGGGGTTCTGTTCGTGCCAGCCCGGACACCGGCCCCGGCTGTGGTCGTACTGCACACCAAGGGTCTAGCCGTCGAGCCAGCGGACGTGAAGTTCGCGGCAGCGCTCGCCAAGGAGGGCTTTGTCGCAGTCGCCGTGAACTACCTTGAAGGTGCCGAAGGTAGGCTTTGGGCGCCCGCGATCGATGAGCGACTCTCGCAGGTAGTCGACCTCCTCAGAGAGCGGCCAGAGGTCGGGGGCAGACCGGTAGGGGTGGTGGGCTTCTCGCTGGGTGCACATGGCATCCTGGTGTCGGCCCTCATTCCGGCCGTGAAGGTCGTCGTGGTCTATTATGGCGCCTATGACCCGCGTAAGGCGAAAGGTAAACATTTCGGGCCTGATGTTAAGCTGCCAATCGACGTCGTTGCCGAGGTCAATGCTCCGGTTATGATGCTACACGGAACGCTTGACAACGAGGTCCCCGTGCAGATCGCGCGCGGCATGGAGGCGGCCCTCAAATCTGCGGGGAAAAAAGTAGAGCTGGTAGTTTATCCCGGTGCCTATCACCGCTTTGATCGTGGCCCGACCGCCCGTATGAGAGGCAACAGGACGAGGGACGGCTTCATCTATCAATATGATGAAACTGCGGCGAAGGATGCGTGGAAGCGAACGATCGCATGGTTTCATACATACCTGGATGGCGCATAGTCATGCATTAGTCTGCGGCCAGAAGAATGATTACGCATGCCTTGATTTTGAAACATGCATTCGTGCACACACGCGGCTGACACGATTTGTTCACGTGTAGGTTACATCGTATTTATTGATAGTTGCAGCAGGACGCAATTGCAGACGTGCAGGTGAAGCTCAGAGAACCAGAATCGCCGAGCAGGTACCACATGCCGTTAGAGTTTTTTAGTCAACGCTTCTTTCTAAAATGTGCACCTATGGCATGATGTCTCAATGTGCATATTTGACAGAAATCTATGTTTGGTACAATCGCTATAATTAGGAAAAAGGGAAAGTGAAACAAAACGCCTCCAGGTCTGTGGCCCGGAAAGTCATGAGCGAGTTTGCCGATCTAACCGGGCTGCTATCGAACAGTAAAGTGCCACGGCGCTACTTATGGACGGACGCTTTTGCCGTCTGCACCTTCCTGGGGCTTTATCGTCAGACAAGCGATAACCTATACAAGAATCTCGCGTTGCACCTCGTCGATCAGGTGCATTTCATACTCGGACGACACCGTGACGATGACCTAAGAACTGGCTGGATCAGCGGACTTCGTGAACAGGAAGGCAGATTGCATCCAACAAGGGGCGGGCTAAGAATCGGCAAGGGGATGAACGAGCGCGGGCCCAATGATCCCTATGACGAACAGTTGGAATGGGATCGAGATGGACAGTACTATCATTACCTGACAAAATGGATGCATGCTCTCAATAGAGCAAGCAGAGTCACTGGAGATTCAACCTACAACAGCTGGGCGATTGAACTTGCAAAAACTGCACATGCCAAGTTCACTTATGAACCATCGTCCGGCGAACAGAAAAGCATGCACTGGAAAATGAGCATTGACCTCTCGTATCCGCTTGTAGCCTCCATGGGACAACACGATCCTCTCGATGGATTCATCACTTATCTCCAGCTTCAGTCTCCTGCAGTAAAAGATTCCAATAAATCCAAACGGTTCGACCTCAGCGAGGAGATTGCGGACATGTCCAATATTTGTAAAGGAAAAAACTGGGTAACAGATGATCTCTTGGGTATCGGAGAACTCTTGAGTGCCGCGTACAAATTAGCCCAATTGATAATACTTGAAGGTTTTGATCAAACTGACTTTCTGGAGGTTCTATTGGATTCTTCCATGATTGGTTTGGAATCCTATGCAAGGGGAATGAATCCCTTGAAGCTTCCTGCTAATTACCGGCTTGCATTTCGCGAACTGGGCTTGTCTATTGGATTACACGCAATAGAAAAAATGCAGGGACTGGTTAAGCAAGCTCCAAACAATGTAGACATGAAACAGCGGCTGCATTCGCGGGTTGAGAGTCTGATGCGGCATACACTTCTTAGTGAGGTAATTGAGACTTTTTGGCTTGAACCTGTAAACAGACAAGCAAACACCTGGAGAGAGCATCGTGATATCAACATGGTGATGCTGGCAACAAGCCTAGCCCCTGATGGGTATCTCACACTTGAATAAGTTAACGGAGCCGGCGTTGCTTACCCTAACCTTTAATCATAATGATGTGAAATCTTCATCGTAAAATGATATTGCTGCATCCCCTCCTTCCCGAACTTTTTTAAGTTCCCATTCGTTGGTCCTCATCAGGGTCAATTGCCAAATTAACAAGTAATTTGTCCTTCCCTGCGCTGTCTTCAAATTCTCCCCTGCCCTAGTTTTGCTTGCAATATTCGTCCCGGTTTGATACTCTTCAACATCACATAGCGGGGCATCGGAGTTCTTGGGTGCAGGTCCCAGAGATGCCAATTAATTCGTCATGCAATCTATGCTTGGCTGGGGTAGCATGGACCACAGATCCCCCCAGAATGCACAATTTTTGTTGGGGTTGCCCTTGAGAAGACCCCATTTATTCATTGAGACGGTAAAAAAATGACACCGTATGACGATTAAAATTCTGTCGTTGGACGGCGGAGGGATACGAGGAATCATCCCCGCGATCATTCTCGCCGAAATAGAGGACCGGACGAAGAGACCGATCAGCTCACTATTCGATCTCGTTGCTGGGACGTCAACAGGCGGCATTCTGGCCCTCGGGTTGTCAAAGCCAGAGAATGGAAAACCCCGATACAGCGCAGGAGAACTTGTCCAGTTCTACGAAGACAAAGGAGAAGCAATTTTTTCTCAGTCCCTCTGCCATGAGATTCGCTCCCTGAAGGGATTGATCGAGGAGCGCTACCCGCCGGACGGCATCGAAGCCGTATTGGACAGGTACTTCGGGGCAACAAAACTTTCCGAATCGTTAACCGATCTCTTTATCACGAGCTATGAGATCGAACGCCGTGACCCTTTTTTTTTCAGGACCACTAAAGCGAGAAAAGACCCGGCCTATGACTATCTGATGAAGGATGTCGCTCGCGCGACCTCGGCTGCCCCTACCTACTTCCAACCTGCCAAAGTCCGTTCTGAAAAGCAAGCGGCTCGCAATGACCGTTTGAACTATTACACCCTTGTAGACGGAGGAATGTTCGCGAACAATCCAAGCATGTGCGCCTTTGTCGATGCGAAAATCGACATGTTCAACAAGCATGACGAGGAAGACCTGATCATGGTATCGATCGGGACCGGCCAGCTTTCCAGGACTCTTCCCTATCCTCTCGTTCAGGATTGGGGCATTCTGCAGTGGGCGAAACCGGCTTTGGATGTGGTCTTCGACGGCGTAAGCGACACGATTGATTACCAGCTGAGACAATTGTTGCCGACGGACAGGTACTACCGCTTCCAGGTAAGCCTCGAGATTATGGGCAGCGACGACATGGATGATACATCAGCGCAGAATCTGCATGAATTGAAAACAATCGCAGAGGAATTGATCAGCAAAGAGGGACAAACGCTGGATCGATTGTGCGCACAGCTCCTATGATGCGGATCTATGTAAAAATGGATCGGCCTTTTATGTTAAAGGGCAAGTCTTTTCTGCAATCGAAGCCTTTCTTCTGTTTTGTCTTTGGACGAGCAAGTCTTTAAAACCACCCTTTTATCAGCAGACATGCCTGAAGCTTGAAGGCCGCTGCATTTCCTCGGTCATGTTTTAAAGTGTGGGTACGCAGTCTGTAGCTGGGCAGACACATCGAAACGGTGCTGCAGGAAGAAAAAGAGCGTTACCCACGAGACATCAGGTCTATAAAGATCGACCGTCCAAGTACAATCCCGTCTGTTATTGAACTACTGCCGGCACGTACTCCTTTTGGTTTTTAAGAACGTATCGGATCCGGTTCAACAGTTTTCTGGCGATATGGATAATGGCCCTGGTCTTCTTCATCTTCTTCGTAAGCCGCTCATAGGCCATTAATAGCGCTGGATCCTGCCGTACGGCGGCCCACGCGTCCTCAATAATCAAAAAGCGAAGGAACCGGTTCTTCCGATTCGTCATGCCTTTTTTGGCATCTTTTTCTCCGCTAGAGTCTGTGTCAGGAACAAGACCGATGTAGCTCGCCAGCTTATCGAGCGATGGGAATCGGTCAATATTGAATAATTCCGTAAGGAGCGTCATCGCGGTAAGCGTATGAATGCCGGGAACCGTCTTTAGCAACTGCACATTGGTCTTATACTCTTTTCTTCGGGCAAGAATGCGGATCTGCCGATTCAATGCAGTGACGAGCTGGCGGAGCTGCGAGAGTTCATAGAGGTATACCTTAAAGACGTAGTTTCCGCTGGCCCGTTCCATTTGAATGCTCTCGATCCAGTGAATGAACTTGCTTGACCGGTTGCGATGGATCATGTCCTCAGGGAGATGGATGCCGTAAAAGGCGAGCATGGATTTGATCTGAGCCTTGCACCGGACTTGCTTCTTGACCATGCTGCGCCGGGTCCGCAGAAGACCACGATCTTCGATATTTGCTCGAGCGGGGACATAAATACCATCAAGTTCGCCGTTTCTGAGACAACGAGCTAGTTTACGGCAATCCACTTTATCGGTCTTGCCGGACCGCTCTTTATCTTTGGTCGGAATATCGGCAGGATTGACTACGATGCAGCCGATGCCAAGTTCTTTTAACCTATCGTAGATCCAGAATCCGCAATAGCCGGCTTCGTAGGCAGCGTGATAGGTCGCTCCCGGGAAATTCCTCTGCAGGTAATTGCTGAGAACCGCAGGATTTGGTGGTTGGGAGAACGATTTATAGGAACTGTGCTCTGTCATGATATTGACTTTCCAGCTCTTCAGATGAACATCAATACCCGCGTAAATGTGTTGACCAGTGAAATCCAGTTTGCTAAGGTTATACATGGCAAGTCTCCTTTCGACAGCGTTTTGTCCGACTAACAAAACTATACCTTAAGCCAGACTCGCCACACTTTAATCATAAGGTCTGTATCTGGAATATTTGCTGTTTTTTGCAGGAATCAATGTTTCATCTCGACCTCGTTGTTGATGTATACGCCAAACCCTCTCTCGGCACTGTTGACATCAATCTGAATCGGGCAGGCAGTTGCAACAACATGAATCAAGTCCGATGGCATATTGATTGCGAGCCGTCAGAAAGTGCGAGAAAATCAAAAAAAGAGATTCCCTTGCCATAATGTCGCTACCTATGATAATCTTGCAAGAAGACCGGATGGAAACAGGAAGGAGAGGATGAGCCATGGCAAACCTTGACATCATGCAGGAGATAGAGGAGTTGAAAAAACAGCTTCAGGCACTCGAGGCAACCAAAAAACAGGCAGACGCGCAGGTCTCCCCGGAAGAACCGGGACAGAGACCGCGGGAAGAAACCCAAGGAGAGACGGGAACCTGGCTTCGGGACTTTATCAAACAGGCTGAAGAACTGATGGGCGGTCTGGACCTTCAGTTCAAGGACGTGCCCGCCAAGACCGCGCTCGTGATCTTTGCGCTCGGTGTCCTCATGGGTCGGCTGCTCAGCCGCAAGGGGTAGAAGTATGGATGATATTCTGGTAAAGTTGCGCCTGTTGCTGAAAGCAGAGATGATCCTGTTTCGTCTTCAACTGCGTCACACCGTTCAGCAGGCCGCGTTCTACATTGCCGCGGTTCTTCTGGCCGTTCTGGCTACGGGAATGCTGAATATCGCCCTCTATCTGTACCTTGCACCGCATCTTGATAATGCCGGTGCTGCTCTCGCGGTTGCCATAGTCGATATCGTGCTGGCCGTGGTGGCGGTTATTGTTGCCGGCCGTCTACAGCTCGGCCCCGAAGTTGATGCCGTGAAGTCCCTACGCGAGGCCGCGATGGCAAGTCTTGCTGCGGATGCGGAGCGTGTTAAGATCCAGGTCACAGATCTACAAGACGATATCAAGCGGATTCGTACCACAGTGACCGACTTAATGAGCTTTAGTGGCAAAAACCTTGCCTCGCTGCTCCAGTGGGTGCCG
>Ga0335079_10001294_pt1 | contig 28606 bp, 24 predicted proteins | sample Lox_Sample_33_FD_206719 | JGI IMG/M metagenome (GOLD analysis project Ga0335079, IMG submission 206719) | Soil microbial communities from Loxahatchee National Wildlife Refuge, Florida, United States - Lox_Sample_3.3 | ecosystem: Environmental > Terrestrial > Soil > Wetlands | place: USA...
CCATTGTTCTGGAAACGATTTCTCGATATCATCCACACTTACGCTCGTTTTATGTGATTCTATTAGTCTTAATTCCCACCATCGACCCATTTGCTGGCTAATTCCGAATGTCTTTATCCCACTTCGTATTATATGACGCTTAAGCCGTTGTGCCCTAACCCGCATCGGCGAGGTCAACGAACGGATCGCACCGAAGCCGTCCCCGCTCACCCGCCCTGCCGCGACCAGCTCCCAGAGGGCCTCTTGAACCTGTGTCGGGAGAAGCCGCGCGGACGAAACAATTTCGTTGAAGAAGAGCGCGCCGCGGGCCTGCAGCGTCGAAAGGACCTGCTTCGCGTCCGATCCCAAAGCATCCGGCCCATCTTGATTCGACCTCAGACCGTCCATATCCTCGCGAAGCATGATCGTAATGGAAAGGATCTTGGTCGCGTCGCGCGATGCGCCGGTGCGCACCCTTCCCCAGACCGCCTCTCCCGATAGACAAAGATCGTCCAGCCATCTCGGGTCATACTCCGCGACGCGGGATGGAAGGATCGCCTGCTCCCACAAAACGGCCGGGATCTCGAAGCCCTGAAGCTTTTCAATGACGGCGTGAAGACCGTCGCGCCCGTAGGCCCCCTTTCCCGGAGCCAGGTGACTCCAGCCGAGCAGAAACCGGACCAACTCGTCCGTCGTAACCGGCTCCATCCGACGACGCAGGCTGTCGAGCGTCAAGCGGTGAATACGGGCCAGGAGCCGCCGGGCGCACCATTGTATAGGTATAGTTGCCGTATCAGGGTCAAAGTGACCCCTTAAGACATAGCCCTCGGCCTCAAGCGCTCCAAGCGATGATTCGATGACAGGCTCCGGAAGTCCGAGCGCACGAGACAAGGCTTCGACTGTCGTCGGCCCGACCACCTCCATCCGTCCACGAACCGCCTGAACCCAGGCCTCTGGCGCGGTCCAGTCCACTCGGATTCCGGCCGGAACCGTAATACTCGGATTCGACGTGAAGCCCGGACGCGAGGCCGAAACCATCGGCCAGCGTTCCGTTGCGACCCAAAATGCTTTTCCGTCCGCATCCACCGCGCGCGTCGCCCGGCCGGAGCCGGCCAGCTCGGAGAACCATCGCTCCCACGGCCTTCCCTCCTCCTCCGGAAGAAGCCCGATCGTCAGCAAGGCGTCATGGAGCTCGTCCGCGTCTCGCGCCAGCGGCCAGGCCTCCTTCCGAACCTTTTCGATCGCCTCGGGATCGAGCCTTCCCAGATCGCGGACCGACTCGATCGAGAGCGTCCGCCGCGTCGCCACGGACCGGGCCCGCCGCTCCTCCAGAGGCGCGTCGTCCAGGAAGGCGTAGGGTTGCGCGTTCAAAAGCGAATACGAAAACGGCGTCGGCTCGCGCACGTCCATCGCCGTCACGCGGATCGCTCCGGTCTGGATCTCGGTCAGGAGCCGGACCAGCCCGTCCAGATCCATCGCCTCATGAAGCGCGTCGTCCATCGTCTGACGGACAAGCGGGTGATCCGGAATCGGGATGTCCGGACCGTTCATGTTGTTTTCGGGACAAGCCGTGATCGCCGGGAAGACGGCCGTGAGCAGATCATCCGCGCGAAACCGCTGCAACGGAGGAGGGACCTTCTTGCCGCCGCGATGCCGGAGCACCGCGAGAGCGCGCGTCGCATTCCATCGCCACCGGACCGTAAAAAACGGCGTCGGCAGCACGGCCTGCGCGAGCAGAGGCCCGGTCTGCCCGGCCGGGACCATCCGGGGAATTTCATCGAGCGGGAAGCTCTGTTGCGGCCCGAGCGAGAGCACGACGCCGTTGTCGTCCGCGCTGGCCTGCAGCTCGAAATCGAAGCGCCGGCAAAACCGTTTGCGAAGCGCCAGGCCCAGCGCGCGGTTGATCCGACCTCCGTAGGGCGAATGGATCACGAGTTCCATGCCGCCCGATTCGTCGAAGAACCGCTCGATCAACAGATGGCGTTGTGTCGGGATCATGCCGACCGCGGCCTTCTGGGCCGCCAGATACTCCACCGCCTCCCTCGCGTTTGTTTCGCTCATTGCGCATTCGGTCGCAAGCCATGGGACGGCGCTTATTTTATCGGGGGGCCGCTGCGGCGAAGAAGAAACCGGGTCCTCACATGCCCCCCGCTCCCCCGTCGTCGCGTGGGCAGAGCCCAACGCTCCTCCCGGATCGGTCAACCGGTTTTCGATCTCCTCGCGGAGCGCCGAGACTTCCTGGGAAAGCTCGACCGTGCGGGACGGGGCCTCGCCCCGCCAGAACGGAATCGTCGGCGCGGCACCGCGCGCGTCGGCCACGACCACCTCGCCGGCCCGAACGTGCCGGATCCGCCAAGAGGTGTTGCCGAGAAGAAAGACATCCCCGCTCATGCTCTCGACCGCGAAATCCTCATCCACGGAGCCGACCGTGACCCGTTCCGGCTCGGCGACGACTTTGTAGTCGGCCCGCTCCGGAATCGCGCCGCCGGAGGTGAGCGCCGTAAGACGCGCGCCGCGCCGGGCCTTGATCCGGTGATGAACCCCGTCGCGAAAGAGATAGGCCCCCGCGCGTCCGACCCGGGAAGCGAATCCCTCGGCCAGCATCCCGATCACGGCGTCGAAATCGCTTCGAGCCAGCTCACGGTAGGGATAAGCCCCGCGGACGAGGTCGAACAATTCATTCTCGCTCCAGTCCTCGCCTGCGGCGGCCGCCACGATCTGCTGGGCCAGGATGTCCAGCGGCGCTTTAGGAATCTCGATCCGGTCTAATCGCTTGGCCCGCACGGCACGGATCAACGCCGCCGACTCCAAAAGCTCGTCCCGCGTCAGCGCGAACAGCCGGCCCTTCGGGACCATCCCCAGCGCGTGGCCCGACCGGCCGATCCGCTGAAGAAAGGTCGCGATCGCGCGGGGGCTCCCGATCTGGATCACAAGATCGATGAAGCCGATGTCGATCCCGAGCTCGAGCGAAGCCGTTGCCACGACGGCCTTCAGCTCGCCGGCCTTCAGCCGTTCCTCGGCCGCAAGCCGGATTTTTTTCGAAAGGCTCCCGTGATGCGAGGCGACCGCGTCCTCTCCGAGAAGCTCGGAAAGCTGATGCGTCACCCGTTCGGACAGACGCCGCGTGTTCACAAAGATCAGCGTGCTGCGATGTTGCTCGATCAGCTCGGCCACACGCTCATAAACTTCCTTCCATTGCTCGTTCGAGCAGACGGCCGACAGCGGCGTCTTCGGCGTCTCGATCGCAAGGTCCAGCCCGCGCAGATGCCCGACGTCCACGATCGAGCAGTGCGGCTGACCCTTTTCATCCATATGTTTCGTCCCAACCAACAAGCGGGCCATCTCCTCGATCGGCCGCTGCGTGGCCGAAAGTCCGATCCGGACCGGCCGCCGCTCGCAGAGATGCTCCAACCGCTCGATGGACAGGGCCAGATGCGATCCCCGCTTGTCTCGCGCGACGGCATGGATTTCGTCAACGATCACGGTCTCAACCGTGCGGAGCATCTTCCGACTTTTCTCGGCTGTGAGCAGAAGATAGAGCGATTCGGGCGTCGTGACGAGAATGTGCGGCGGTCGGCGGGTCATCGCCTGCCGCTCCGAAGCGGGTGTGTCGCCCGTCCGGACGAGAACCCGGATCTCGGGAAAGGACAGGCCCTCGTGATGCGCCAGCGCCCGGATCTCGGAAAGCGGCCGTTGCAAGTTCCGCTGAACATCGTTGCTGAGGGCTTTGAGCGGCGAGACATACACGACGCGGGTTTGATCGGTCAACCTTCCCGCGGTCCCGTCGCGGACCAGCCGGTCGAGGCCTGCGAGAAACGCGGCCAGCGTCTTTCCCGATCCGGTGGGCGCGGCGATCAGCGTATCGCGGCCTTCCGCGATCGACGGCCAGCCGAGACGCTGTGCGTCGGTCGGGGCCGCAAAGCGCTGCGCGAACCATTTCGTAATGAGGGGATGAAAAGAGGGGTGAGACATAGAGTGATTATAACCCAGAGCGATGGCGGTCCCGCAACCGGAATCGGGAGAAGTTTACGCCCGTTGCTTCTTGAAAATCTCGGCGACGGTCCGGATCGTGTCGGCCTCGGCGGCCGATTTGTCCGGACGGAAACGTTTCACCCGCGCAAACCGAAGCGCCAGGCCGGCGGGATAGCGCGGCGATTCCTGGACGTCGCTGAAGGCGATCTCGACCACCAGCTCCGGGCGGACATGGACCGTCCAGTCGTCGCGGCCGATCTCCAATGCCAGAAGCTTTTCGGTCTGCCACTTCAGCATTTCGTCGGTGAGACCCTTGAAGGTCTTTCCCAGCATGACGAACCGCCCGCTTTCGGGATCCCGCGCGCCCAGATGAAGATTGGAAAGCCGGCCGGATCGTCGGCCGCTGCCCCACTCCGCCGCGAGAACCACCAGATCCAGCGTCTTCACGGGTTTGAGTTTCAGCCAATAAAACCCCCGCTGACCGGCGGTGTACGCTGCGTCCAGCGACTTGGCCATCACGCCCTCATGTCCGGCCTCCAACGCGCGCTTTAAAAATCGCTCCGCCGCCGCGCGGTCCTTCGTTACGACCCTCGGCATGACCGTCCCGTCGGGGATCGTCCCGGACAGGATTTCAAAACGCCGACGGTAGGGCACGGAAACCAGCGGCCCGTCGCCCTCGCGATAGAGACAGTCAAAGAAAAAAGAGGTTAGAGGAAGCTCCCGTCGGATGGACGCGACGTCTTTGATCCGTCCGAACCGCCGCATTGTAATCTGGAACGGCTGTGGCCGCCCGTCCGGCCGGAGCGCGATCGCCTCCCCCTCCAGAACGATCCCGCCGACCGGCAACGCTCGGGTCCATTCGACCACTTCGGGCAGCCGTTCCGTGACGTCTTGGAGTTGCCGGGTAAAGATCCGGACTTCCTCCCCCTTTTTATGGACCTGGATTCGCGCGCCGTCCAGCTTGAACTCGAAGGCGGCCTCGCAAAGCCGTTCCAGCGCCGCTCCGACGTCCTCGGCCGTGTTGGCCAGCATCGGGGCCACCGGAGAGAAAATCCGGAAGGCGATGCGGGACAGTCCGAATGAACCCTCTTCCAACGCGACGCGGGCGATCGTGCCGATGTCGTTTGAAAACATCATGGCCTGCCGGACGTCGGATGAGGAAAGGCCGGAGGCCTTGGCGATCGCTTCCAGCAGAAGGCCTTCCAAGGCCCCCTGTCGGAGCTCGCCGATTAACAGACGCGACAGGAACCGCCGCTCCTCGACATGAGCCCGCTCGAAAAGCGACCGCAGCGTCGCGCTCTTCCGTTCATTCGAGCCGGGGCCCTGATCGGAGGCGATCCGGCTCAAGACCTGATCGATATCCGCCAGCGTCAGCGAGGCGCCCGTCGGGGACGTTTCGACCATCGCCGACTCGATCAATTTCCATCCGACGCCGATTTTCCCCCGGGGGAGACGGCCGCAGAGGTAAAGAGCCGCCAACTCCGTTTCCGCGCCGTGCGTCCGCTTGAGGAAGTCGGCCAGAAGCGCGATCTTCTCATTCTTTCCGGAAACGGATTGAACGCGGGCGATCCGTTCAACTAATTGAGCCAATTCCATGGCACTACTATAAATCGGTGTCGGATCTTTTACAATCGTTTGGACAAATACGGCTATGCTTCCGCAATGATTTGCCACAAGGCGGTTCAATGCCTTATGATAAAGATTCCGTATTGTCTTATTCGAAGCGAGAAGCGATGGAAACCCAGCTCACGGATCTTTCCCAGTTGAAGATCACCCATCACGATGACGGACGTCGGCCCGTTCCCCGGAGGGGGCCCGGGAAGGCCGGATGGATCGCGGTTGCGGTCGCCCTGATCATCGTATCCGTCTTCGCCTCCCGTTTACTCGTCGCCCCGCCGGCCGCGGTCGAGGTGGCGATCGTTTCGACGGTGAATCCGGATCAGCCTACCGTGGTTTTGATCGCCACCGGCTATGCCGTCGCGCAGCGGCGGGCGGCCGTCGCCTCCAAAGGAACCGGCCGTCTGGTGGAATTGAATGTGCGGGAGGGCGACCGGATCAAAAAAGGAGCCGTGATCGGCCGTTTGGAGAGCGCCGACATGTCCGCGGTGCTCGCCCGGGCACAGGCCAACCGGAATGTGGCCGAGTCGGTGCTGGACGAAGCCAGGGCCGAGCTGACCGATGCAACGCTTTCCTACGAACGGAAAAAAAGCCTCATCGCGTCCGGGATGATCCCGCAGGCCGATTTCGAGTCGGCCGAGGCCCGGTATCGCCGCGCGCTGGCCGTCGTCGCTTCGGGCGAAGCCGGGGTGAAGGCGGCCGGGGCCGCGGTACGGTCGGCCGAGGTGGATCTCGAGAACACGATCATCCGCGCGCCGTTCGACGGAACGGTCCTGACCAAAAACGCGGACGTGGGCGAGGTGGTCGCCCCGTTTGGCTCGGCCGTATCGGCCAAGGCGGCCGTCGTCACGATGGCCGATATGGATTCCTTGGAGGTCGAGGCGGACGTTTCGGAATCGACCATCGAAAAGATCCGCGTGGGCCAACGCTGCGAGATCACCCTCGACGCCTACCCGGAAACGAAATACGACGGGATCGTCGAGGCCGTCGTGCCCACCGTAGACCGCGCCAAGGCGACGGTCCTGACCAAAGTCCGGTTCTTAAACAGGGACGACCGCGTCCTGCCCGAGATGAGCGCACGGGTGGCCTTTCTCTCCGGACCCGCGTCGGTGGCGAATCAGAGGCCCGTCATCGCGGTCCCCCCGTCGGCGGTCGTCGCACGGGGCGAACGGCGCATCGTCTTTGCTGTCCGGGGCGACCGCGCGGAGGAGAAACCGGTCGAAGCGGGGGGCGCGGTGGGGAATCTGGTCGAGATTCAAAGCGGCCTCCAGCCCGGCGATCGCGTCGTCCTGAATCCGCCCGAAGGACTTCACGGCGGGGATCGAATACGGATCAAAACCCCGTAAGGATCGTCCGTGTCCGAACCCCTGATCGAGCTGACGCAGGTTTATAAGTCCTACCGGCGGGAGCGCCTCGAAATCCCCGTCCTTCAGAACATATCCCTGACCGTCCCCGAAGGCGAATTTCTGGCGCTGATGGGTCCTTCCGGTTCAGGGAAAACCACGCTTCTGAATCTGATCGCCGGAATCGACCGGCCCGACCGCGGGATGATCCGTGTGGCCGGAACCGAAATCGGCTCGCTGGGGGAATCCGAACTGGCCCGGTGGCGATCCCGCCATATCGGATTCGTTTTTCAGTTATACAATCTTATTCCGGTGCTCACGGCCCTCGAAAATGTGGAACTGCCGTTGTTGCTGACGCCGCTCTCCAGGCGGGAGCGCCGGGAGCACGCCGAGCTGGCCTTAAGCGTCGTCGGGCTTTCGGACCGGATGCGGCACTCCCCCCGTCAGCTTTCCGGCGGACAGGAGCAGCGCGTGGCGATCGCGCGCGCCATCGTGACCGACCCCACGCTTCTGGTGGCGGACGAGCCGACGGGAGATCTGGACAAGACCTCGGCGCAAGAGGTCATGGACCTTCTGGGACGGCTGAACACGGATTTCTCCAAAACGATCGTGATGGTGACACACGATCCGCGCGCGGCGGAGAAGGCCCGGACCGTGAGGAATTTGGACAAGGGGGTCTTGATTTGACGCCATGCAACTCATTCATTTGATCCTCAAGAACCTGTTCCGCCACAAGCTCCGGACGATTCTGACCGTCCTCGGGATCGCGATCGCGATCCTGGCCTTCGGCATGATACGGACCGTGATCGCGATGTGGTATTCCGGCATCGAGGCCTCCTCCCCGAACCGCTTGATCGCCCGGAACGCCATCTCGCTGATCTTCCCCCTTCCGATCGCCTACCGGAACGCGATCGTGGCGGTTCCGGGCGTGTCCGTGGTTTCCTACGCCCAGTGGTTCGGAGGAATCTACATTGACGAAAAACATTCCCAATTCCCGCAGATCGCGGTGGACGCGGCCACTTGGTTCGACGTGGCTCCGGAGAACCGGATTTCGGAGAGCGAGAAGGCCGCCTTCCTACGGGAGCGGAACGCCGCCGTCGTGGGCGTTCAACTCGCACGGCGCTTCGGCTGGAAGATCGGGGACGTCGTCCGGATGCGGAGCATGATCTTCTCCGGGGACTGGGACTTCGTGATCCGTGGAATCTATACCGGGGCCCAAAAATCGACCGATGAGACCTTCTTTTTTTTCCAGTGGCGGTACCTGGACGAGCAGATTCGGCGGCTCGAACCCTGGCGCGCGGGCAACGTCGGCTGGTACGTCGTGAAGATCGCCGACCCGAACCGTTCGGCTTCCATCAGCGAGGCCATCGATCGACGGTTTAAAAATTCCCTGGCCGAGACCCGCACCGAGACGGAACAGTCCTTCGTGCAAGGCTTCATCTCGATGAGCGACGCGATCCTGGTCGCGCTTCGAATCATTTCGTTCGTGATCATCGGCGTGATCCTGGCGGTGCTCTCCAACACGATGGCGATGACGGCCCGCGAACGCCTCTCGGAATACGCCGTGCTCAAGACGCTCGGTTTCGGAGCCCGCCACCTCGTCCTGCTGATCGCGGGAGAGTCCCTGCTGATCGCGCTGATCGGCGGGGCGGCCGGGATTCTGCTGATCGGCCCGATCGTCGACGGGTTCGGTGTTGTGATGACCCTCACGGTGGGCGCGATGTTTCCGATTGTCGGGGTCAGCCCGGTCACGCGGGCGGTCAGCCTCCTGATGGCCCTCGGCGTCGGCCTGGCCGCCGCGATCTTTCCGGCCTGGCGGGCGGCGACGTTGAGAATCGTGGAAGGGTTGAGAAGGGTGGGGTAAAATAGGCCCATCGAGGAACGCACGGCCGACCGCGCCTACGGAAGATCACCATGATCGCCATTCCTTTAGCCTACAGCCTTCGAAACCTCTGGGCCCGTCGCTTGACCACCGTCCTCACGGCGGCCGGGATCGCGATGGTGATCTTTGTGTTCGCGGCCGTCCTGATGCTGGCCTACGGTCTCGAGAAGACGCTGGTGGCGACCGGCGCCGATGACAACGCGATCGTGATCCGACGGGGATCCCAGTCCGAGATGATGAGCCTCATCGACCGCGCCGCGGCGAACATCATTCGATCCCAGCCCGAGATTGCGACGGACCCTCGGGGAAAACCATTGGCCGCCTCGGAGGCGGTGGTTTTGATCGGCAGGCCGAAGCGCGGAACGGGTCAAGAGGCCCATGTCCAGACCCGGGGTATCGCTCCCGAATCGTTTGCGATGCGGCCGCAAGTGAAGCTGGTGGCCGGACGCCTCTTCCGTCCGGGACTGTCGGAGGTAATCGTCGGCGCGGCGGCCGAGCGGCGATTCGAGGGAATGGGTCTGGGCCGGACGATCCGGTTTGCGATGCGGGACTGGACGGTCGTCGGTCTCTTCGAGGCGGAGGGGTCCGGCTTCGAGTCCGAGATTTGGCTGGACTCCGAACAACTGCTCCAGGCATTCCGACGGCCGGTCTTCTCCTCCGTAACCGTCCGGCTTTCGGACCCGTCCGGGTTCGACGCGCTGAAGCAACGGCTGGAGGGAGATCCGCGGTTCAATCTGGAGGTGAAACGGGAAAAGGCGTTCTATGCCGACCAGTCGGCGATGATGACCGGCTTCATTCGGGTACTGGGCCTCTTCGTCACGGTCATTTTCAGCATCGGGGCGATGATCGGGGCCATGATCACCATGTACGCCGCCGTGGCGAATCGCACGACCGAGATCGGGACGCTTCGGGCGCTGGGATTTCCACGCGGCAGCATCCTGCTGGCCTTTCTGGTCGAATCGCTCTTTCTTTCTCTCATCGGCGGCGGCGCGGGGCTCGTGCTCGCCTCGTTGCTTCAAAACATGACCGTCTCGACCACAAACTTCGCCACCTTCTCCGAGCTGGCCTTCCGCTTCGCCCTTTCCCCCGCGATCGCGCTGGAGTCGATCGCCTTCGCCCTCGTCGTGGGGTTCTTGGGCGGCTTCCTCCCCGCCGTCCGGGCCGCCCGGCAGAACATTCTCCAGTCGCTCCGGGCCGCGTAGTCGGGCCCGGCCGGAGAGACGAGCCGGATGGATGCGCAAGAAACCGGGTCTTGACAAATAACCGCGCGGTCTGATACATTGCTTTGCATACCAACTGGTAGGTATACAACAGGCTTTGAGATGAAAACGGCCCAGACGCGGGCTCCCGCCCGCGAAAAACTACTCGACGCGGCCCAACGGCTGATGCTGGCCAAAGGCTATCCCGCGACCACGGTCGACGAGATCTGCGCGGCGGCGAGGTTGACGAAAGGGAGCTTCTTCCATTATTTTGAAAGCAAGGAGGACCTGGGCAAAGCGCTTCTGAACCGCGATGACTCCTCCGGGCAGCGGATGGGACGGGACGCCCTCCTCGCAAGAAAGCGCGATCCCCTGGAACGGGTCTACGATTATCTGGATTTCGCCGCCCGGCGGTACCAAAGTCCGCCCGGTCGGAACGGCTGCCTGTTGGGAAACTTCGCCCAGGAGCTTTCGGATACGCACCCGGCAATCCGGTCGTTGTGCGCCGAGCGCTTCGACGAGTGGGCCGCGACGCTCAAGCGGGCCTTGGATGAAGCCAAGATGACGCATCGGCCGAGGGCCGCCCTGGACACCCGGAGTCTGGCCGAGCATTTCATCGCCGTCCTGGAGGGCTCGCTCATTCTGGGGAAGGCGCATCGGGACATGAGAATCGTCCGGAAGAATCTGCGCCATTTTAAACGGTACCTGAAGACGATTTTTCAAGAATGAATCGAGCACGAATACGATGAAGGGAAGGAGAACCGCCGATGAAATCCGCACTCGAATGGATATCACAAAACGAATCGAACGGAAATCTCGAAACCGCCGAAAGGTTTCCGCAGGAATCGTCGCCCGTTTCGGATGACCCTCTGCTGGACGCCTATTCGCAGGCGGTGATCGCCGCCGCCGAGAGGGTCAGTCCCTCGGTCGTCAATATTGAAGTCCATCAAACGCCGAGGGACAGGCAATTGATTGATCCCCGCCGCCCGCGGGAGCCCCGGGGTACCGGATCGGGTTTCATCTTTACGAAGGACGGCCTGATCCTGACGAACAGCCACGTGGTGCACCGGGCGGCCGACATCGAAGTGACGCTCTCGGATGGTCGGCGCTTTGTAGCCGACGTGGTGGGCGACGATCCCGGAACGGACTTGGCCGTGATCCGAATCACGGCGCCCAACCTGACTCCCGCCCGGCTCGGCGAATCGAAAACGATCCGGCCGGGCCAATTGGCGATCGCGATCGGCAACCCCTACGGTTTTCAGACAACCGTCACGGCCGGTGTGGTCAGCGCGCTCGGCCGTTCCCTGCGTTCCCGATCCGGACGGCTGATCGACGACGTGATCCAGACGGACGCCGCGTTGAACCCGGGCAACTCGGGCGGGCCGCTCGTAAACTCCCGCGGCGAGGCGATCGGCGTCAACACAGCCGTGATCATGGGCGCGCAGGGGATTTGCTTTGCGATCGGAATCGACACGGCCAAGTTCATCGCGGCCCGTCTGATCAAGGACGGCCGGGTCCGCCGGGGCTACATCGGCGTGGCCGGCCAGAACGTGCCGCTGCACCGACGCCTCGTGCGATTCCACAACCTGCCGGTCGAGAGCGGCGTGCTCGTCGTCTCAATCGAGCCGGAAAGTCCCGCCCGCCGGGCCGGACTGACCGAGGGGGACCTGATCATCGGTTACGACGGGCGGCCGATCAGGGGGATCGACGACCTTCACAAGGTCCTGACCGAAAAACAGGTCGGGGTGAAGGCGCCCTTGACGATCCTCCGTCGCACCGACAGGATGACGCTCGATATCGTGCCGGAGGAATCCAAAACCGAAACGGAGCCGTGACGCGACGGGATGGGCCGTGTCGCCTCACCGGCGAAAGGAGGTTGTCATGAAATCGTTGCCTCGAAAAATCGAAACGATCATCGAGCCGGAAACGGTCATGGAGGGCGCGGGCGTCCGGCTCAAACGCAGCATTGCGACGCGAAGGCTGGATTATCTCGACCCCTTCCTGCTGCTCGATCACTTTGCGTCCGCCAACGCCCGTGATTATGAGGCCGGATTCCCCCTCCATCCTCACCGAGGAATCGAAACGGTCACCTACGTGCTGAGGGGGGAAGTGCGGCACCGGGACACCCTCGGAAACTCCGGAAGCATCGGGGCCGGGGACGTTCAGTGGATGACGGCCGGCCGCGGCATCATGCACGAGGAAATGCCGCAGGTGCGTCCCGAAGGAATCGCCGGATTCCAACTCTGGGTGAATCTGCCGGCGAAGCTCAAGATGACCCCGCCGCGCTACCAGGACATCCGTTCCGGCGAGATTCCTGAAATCGAAAAAGAAGGCGGGGCGAGGCTCCGGGTCATTGCGGGCACGGTGGGCGTGGTCCAGGGACCCGTCACCGGTATCGCCGCGGATCCCACTTACATCGATGTCTTCGTTCCCGCTCATGCCTCGTTCCGTCAGCCGATCGCACGGGGACACACGGCATTTACCTACGTTTTTGAAGGCGAGGCCAAATTCGCCGGTGAGGATCAGCAGGATGGAACCCCGATTTCCAACCCGCGACTGGTCGTCCTGGCCGACGGCGATTACGTAAAGGTGATCACGGGCGAGACCCCGGTCCGGTTTCTGTTGGTTTCGGGAAAACCGCTGCACGAGCCCATCGCGCGGTACGGCCCGTTTGTGATGAACACAAAAGAAGAGATCGAGCAAACGCTTCGCGAACTCCGTGAGGGAACGTTCGTCACGACTTGATCGGATAAAGCCAAAAGGAGAATGCCATGTATGCCATTACAGGAGCCACGGGGAATACGGGGCGGCGGATCGCGGAGACCCTCCTATCCAATGGAAAAAAGGTCCGGGTGATCGGGCGGGATGCTGCGCGATTGAAACCGCTCGTTGAGAAAGGCGCCGAACCGCTTACCGGGTCTCTGGAAGACGCCGCGGCAATGACCCGCGCCTTCGCCGGCATGAAGGCGGTCTACGCCATCATCCCGCCGAACCCCGCGGCCAAAGATCTGCGAGCTTACCAAAACCAGGTCGGCGAGGCGCTGGGAGCGGCCATCGCAAACGCGCGCGTTCCGCACGTCGTCAACTTGAGCAGCATCGGCGCGCATCGGTCCGACAAGGTCGGGCCGGTGAACGGACTCTACGATCAGGAGCAGCGTCTGAACAAATTAAACGAGGTCCATGTCGTTCACCTTCGGCCCGGCTATTTCATGGAAAACCTTTTCTGGAACATCGACATGATTAAAACCATGGGGATCAACGGCAGCCCGCTAAAACCGGACCTTCCCGTTACGATGATCGCGACCCAGGATATCGCGGCCGAGGCCGCGAGGCTGCTTCTGGATCTGAAATTCACCGGAAAATCGGTGAAGGAGCTGCTGGGCCAGCGGGACGTCTCGATGGCCGAGGCCACCCGGGCCCTTGGAAAGGCGATCGGCAAACCGGATCTCAAGTACATCCAGTTCCCTTACGAAGAGGCCGAGAAGGCGATGCTCGGGATGGGTCTGTCCGTTAGCGTTGTGAAAAATTACATCGAGATGTACCGCGCCTTCAACGACGGCATCGTCCGATCGACCGAGAACCGCTCGACGGCCAACACGTCGCCGACCTCGATCGAGGAATTTGCAAAACAGTTCGCGGCCGCCTACAAGGGCGCGGCGCATTAAGGAGGACGGTTCGATGACGCGCGCGATTCTGATCGATCAATACGGCGGTCCGGATGTCCTTCAATGGAAGGAGGTTCCGGTGTCCGCCCCCGGTCCCGGCGAAGCGCTCGTGCGACAGACCGCGGTCGGCGTCAATTTCATCGATATTTACCACCGCCGCGGCCTCTATCCGCTTCCCTCATTGCCGGCCGGCATCGGGTCGGAGGCGGCCGGGCGGGTCGAGGCCGTCGGGCCGGGTGTTGTCGAAGTGGCGGAGGGCGACCGCGTGGCGTATGCCGGCGGCCCGATAGGGGCCTACAGCGAGGCCCGGGTGATGCCGGTGCACCGCCTCGTGAAACTGTCCGACGGCGTCTCGGACCGGCAGGCCGCGGCGATGATGCTCAAGGGGATGACGGCCGAGTATCTCCTCCGCCGGGCGTTTACCGTCAAACCCGGCGACACGATCCTCATCCATGCCGCCGCGGGCGGCGTGGGGACGATCGCTTGCCAATGGGCCAAACGACTCGGCGCAAAGGTGATCGGCACGGTCGGAACCCGAAAGAAGGCCGAGATCGCATCGGCCCATGGTTGCGACCACGTGATCGTGACGGAAGAGGAAGACTTCGTCGCGCGGGTGCGCGAGGCCACCCGCGGCGAGGGCGTCCCGGTGGTGTATGATTCCGTCGGGCAGGACACCTTCATGCGCTCGCTGGACTGCCTGGGGCCGCGAGGCCTGCTGGTCAGCTACGGACAGTCATCGGGAATGGTCCCGCCGCTGGACATCACGATCCTGTCGGCGAAGGGGTCCCTGTTTCTCACCCGGCCGACATTGGCGCACTACACCGGGAAGCGCGAAGAATTATTGGCGAGCGCCGCGGCGCTGTTCGACGCAGTGCTCCACGACGGCGTGAAGATCGAGATCGGCCAGACCTACCCGCTCCAGGATGCCGCGAAGGCGCATGCCGATCTCGAAGCGCGCAAAACAACCGGGTCGACCGTTTTGATTCCGTGATGGGCGGATCCGCGGACGGCCGTTCATCACACTCGCTTCGTACCATGAAACAACCCAAGCGCAGACGCTGCTGGAACAGCACCAACCTCCTTCTGCTGGATTATCACGACAACGAGTGGGGCGCTCCCGCGCGGGACGACCGGCTCCTTTTCGAGCACCTGATTTTGGGAGGATTTCAGGCCGGGCTCTCGTGGGGCATGATCCTCAACAAGCGGGAAAACTTCCGCAAGGCCTTTGCGGCTTTCGATCCCCGCCGGGTCGCCGGGTTCAAGGAACGGGAGATCCGAAGGCTCCTCTCGGATCCGGGGATCGTCCGGAACCGCGTGAAAATTCAAGCCGCGATCGGAAACGCCCGGGCCTTTATCCGGGTCCAGATGGAATTTGGGAGTTTCGCCAACTACGCCTGGGATTTCATCGGCGGGAAACCGATCCGCAAAAAACATCCCGGCGGAGACCTCCCCGCACGCACGCCGGAGTCGGATGCCTTCTCGGAGGATTTAAAGACCCGCGGCTTCCGGTTCGTCGGCTCGACGATCGTCTACGCCTTCATGCAGAGCGTGGGACTGGTGAACGACCACCGCGCGGGATGCTGGAGATTGAAAAACAAGGACGGTTGAGTCACGAATGTTGATATTGCATCCTCCCGAAGCCCCCTGCCCCGAAAAGCCCTGATGACCATTCAACCGGCAATCTATAGTCTTAACGGTTTGATCGGGGTGAGAACCGCGGCGGGATCTTTCTTCCAGACCGACGGATCGGCGTCGACATAGAGTTCCACCTCGTTGCCGTCCGGATCGAGCAGATACAGGCTCTGGCTCACGGTATGATCGCTCGCGCCGGTGATCGTCACGCCGGCTTTCTGCAACTCCTTCAACGCCGCACGCAGTTCCTCCATCGAATCACCGATCTTGATCCCGATGTGGTAAAGCCCGACCCGGTGGCCCGTCAAGGGACCCGGCGCCTCGCCGACTTCGATGAACAGAAACTCATGGTGCGTCCGGCCGGAGGTCAGCGCGGCCGCTTGACCGTCGAAAACCCGGCCGACCTCGCGGAATCCCAGCAGGTCGCGGTAGAAGGCCAGCGATCGTTCGAGGTTCTTCACATAGAACACCACATGTCCGAGATAATGCGCTTTCATGGTTTCCAACCTCCGTGGCTCGGTCTTTTCGCTTTGTTACTATAAACGCGCGCGGGCCTTCCGGGCAAGGAAAACCGAAAATGATGTTCCTGCGGACCCCTTCCACGGCGGCTTGCGCCGGTGCCCCGCGGATGAAAATGGTTGAAGCGAGGACATGCGTCAGGTATGATTGTTTTTTGTCGTTTGTCGATCATAATCCGAAACCCTTTGGGAAAAAATGACACCGAGAGACCCCATCATCGAAGCGCGCGCGGTGGAAAAGATTTTCGTTCAACCCGACGGTCACAAGATCCAGATCATCGCACCGACGGATCTGGTCATCTATCCGGATCAAATCGTCGCCTTGCTCGGTCCTTCCGGATCGGGAAAGTCCACCTTGCTTCGCATCCTGACCGGGCTCGTGCCGCCGTCCGCGGGCGAGTTGTTCTGGCACGGCCGTCCGTTCAACGGCCAGATCCCGAATGTGTCCATTGTCTTTCAGAGCTTCGCGCTCTTCCCTTGGCTCACGGTGCTGGATAACGTGGAGGCTCCGCTTCAGGCGCGCGGGGTCCCGGTCGCTGAACGCCACAGGCGCGCGTTGAAGATTCTGGACACCGTCGGCCTGGATGGATTCGAGGCGGCTTACCCGAAGGAGCTCTCCGGCGGCATGAAACAGCGCGTGGGCTTTGCACGGGCTCTGGCCGTGGAACCGGAGCTGCTCTTCATGGACGAACCGTTTTCAGCGCTGGACGTCCTGACGGCCGAAAACCTCCGCGGGGAACTGTTGGAGCTGTGGCTCAGCAAGAAAATGCCGACGCGCGCAATCTTCTTCGTCACGCACAACATTGAGGAGGCGATGTTGCTGGCCGACCGCATTATCGTGCTCGACCGAAATCCCGCGCGGGTCCGAGAAGATTTTGAGGTAAGCCTGGCGCGCCCGCGCAATCGCCAGGCCGAGCGGTTCGTCGAGCTGGTGGACTATGTCTATAAAGTATTGACCCAGCCGAAACTGGAACACACGTTGCCCCTTCCCGGAGCCAAGCCGGTTACGGAGGGCGAGCCGTCCCCCGGCAAGTACCCGATGCTGCCGCACGCCCGGCCGGGCGGCATCGCGGGATTGCTCGAGCTCCTGCTCGATCGCGGAGGACGGGATGATCTCTACCACCTGGCCGAAGAACTGGTCATGGAGGTGGATCAACTGCTGCCGATTATCGAAGCGGCCGCGCTGCTGCATTTTGCCCGCTTGCAGGAGGGCGACGTGCAGGTCACACCCGAAGGCCGCACCTTCGCCGAGGCCGACATCCTCACGCGCAAAGTCCTTTTCCGGAAGGCCGCGCTCCAACACGCCCTCCTCCTTCGTCAGGTCGAACGGGCCCTCAAGGCCCGATCCGACCACACGCTGCCGGATGACTTTTTTCGGGACATCCTCGATGAACACTTCAGCGAAGAAGAAACGCAACTACAGCTTGAAACCGCGATTCACTGGGGACGTTATGCCGAGATCTTCGACTACGACGCGAATCGTAAAAGGCTTTTTTTGACCGAAGCATAGCACCGGATGGAACGGGAACGATTTCGCACTCGACCCCAACGTAACGGCAGCCGATGACCAAGCCGATCTTGGACAGAGCCATCTTCCACGAACGCACGGGACCATTCCTCATCGATGTCCTGATTTTCGGCGGGGTGATGGCGGGCTTCTACGGTCTTCTCATGATCGCCCAGACATGGTTCGGACCGTTCCGGCCCACGGTCGCGATTTCTCGAAATCCTTGGACCCTCCCCGCGTACGCCGGCTATTCGCTGTTGCGCATGCTTCTCGCGTATGGTCTCAGTCTCCTCTTCTCAATCGTGTACGGCTATATCGCCGCATACAACGCGAAGGCCGAACGTTTTATGATCCCGCTGCTGGACATTCTGCAGTCCATCCCCGTGCTGAGCTTCCTGCCCGGCGTGGTCCTGGCCATGGTGGCCCTCTTTCCCAGTCACCAGTTCGGTCTCGAGCTGGGCTCGATTCTGCTCATTTTCACCGGCCAGGTCTGGAACATGACCTTCAGTTTCTATGCCTCACTCAAAGGCATCCCGCAAGAGCTTCGCGAAGCCGCCCGCGTCTATCGTTTCAATGGGTGGCAGTGCTTCACGCAACTTGAATTGCCCTACGCGGCCATCGGGCTCATCTGGAATTCCATGATGTCGGTGGCGGGAGGGTGGTTCTTCCTGATGGCCTGTGAGATGTTTGTGCTGGGGGAGCGCGACTTCCGACTGCCCGGCTTGGGTTCCTATTTGCAAACGGCGGCGAGCGCGGGGGATACCCGCGCCATCGCGTGGGGGCTCGGCGCGATGATCAGCATCATCGTCTTGCTGGATCAACTCCTCTGGCGTCCGGTGATCGCTTGGGCAGAGAAGTTCAAATTGGAACAGGTCGAGAGCGGAAGGGTTCCGCGACCGGCCGTGCTGAGGTTCCTGCGCCGGTCATCCGTGCTGACCTACCTCAAGCGCAGGGCATTCGATCCGGGAAGCGAACGGTTGGGGCTGTATTTTGCGCGACACGCCGACCGACCGGCCACGTCCCTTCCCCTGTCGGCATGGCGGATTTGGAGAGATCGGATTCTCGTTTTCGTGTTGCTGGCCGCGGTGGGCTATGGGATTACGCGTGGGGGTCTGATGCTGACCGGGCTCACCCGCCCCGAGATCGCGGAGATCGTGCGCGGGACGGGGGCGACCCTGCTTCGGGTCATGGCGGCGCTGTTCATCGGGGCGGCCTGGACGATTCCCGCGGGCGTTGCCATCGGTTTCAACCCACGCCTGGCCCGCGTGGCCCAGCCACTGGCACAGATTGCAGCCTCCGTTCCGGCCACGGCGCTCTTTCCGGTGGTGTTACTTGTGCTGATTCATGCGGGTGGCGGATTGGGCATCGGGTCGGTGGTGTTAATGTTGCTGGGCACTCAGTGGTATATCCTTTTCAATGTGATTGCCGGGGCGATGGCCATTCCGAACGACCTCAAAGAAGCGGCGAGCGTTTTTCGGTTGGGAAACGCGGACCGCTGGCGGCGGCTGATTCTGCCGGGTATTTTCCCTCATCTCATCACCGGATTGGTGACCGCCGCCGGAGGCGCGTGGAACGCCAGCATCGTTGCCGAATATTTTCATTTCAAGGGCCAGATCCTCATGACCACGGGCCTGGGCGCCACCATCAGCCAAGCCACGGATAAGGGCAATTTCGATCTTTTACTGGCTGCAACAATCGTCATGTCCATCATGGTTGTAATGATCAACCGCCTGGTGTGGCGAAGGTTCTACCGGCTGGCCGAGACACGATTCAAGCTGGAGACCTGAAAATGCATCCCTCAAAAGCGCCCGTTTTAAAATCGCGGCTCATTCTTGCATGGCCGGATTCGGCTCCTCCACTTCGAATCCCAAGTCCTTGATCATCCGCCAGGCATCCTCCGGTTTTTGGCCCGGAGTCGTAAGGTAGCCGCCGACGAAAAGCGAGTCGCCGATATAAAGCGCCTGGGCCTGGAGCGACCGCAGGCTGTGCTCGCGGCCGCCCGCGATCCGAATCTCGGTCTTCGGATGGACGAACCGGAAGAGCGAAAGGATCTTGAGGCATCGCGCCGGGGCCGGGGGTGTCCGTGCGCCCAACGGCGTGCCCTCGACGGGATGCAGAAAGTTGATCGGGATGGAATCGGGTCCGATTTCACGTAGCGCGAAGGCCAGATCGATCAGGTCGTCGTCCGCCTCTCCCATTCCGGCGATGCCGCCGGAGCAGAGTTCCAGACCGGCTTCGCGAGCGTTCCGGAGCGTGTCGACCCGGTCCCGGTAGGTATGGGTCGTGCAAATTTCTTTGTGGAAGCCTTCGCTCGTGTTCAGGTTGTGATTGACCCGGTCCACGCCGGCTTCTTTCAGGATCCTCGCGTCGTCCGGCGTGAGAAGTCCCAGCGAGCAGCAAAGCGCAAGCGGCGTTTCTTGTTTGATGGTCCGGACGGCCGACGCGATCTCGGCCATTTCCCTGGGGCGCGGCCCGCGGCCGGAGATCACGATGCAGTACCTTAAGGCTTTGGCCGCAACGGCGCGTCGGGCGCCGTCCAAAATCTCCTCTTTCGAGAGGAGCGGATAGTGATCGATATCGGCCTTCGAACTGCGCGATTGGGAACAGTAATGGCAGTCCTCCTCACAGAGACCGCTTTTCGCGTTGATCAGCATATGGAGTTTGACCCGGCGGCCCGAATTCGCGAACCGGACCCGCCAAGCGGCCTGGATAAGGTCCGGCAATTGGTCATCGGACGCTTTCAACACGGTCCGGGCTTCTTCCCGCGTCGGACATTCTCCACGCAGGGCTTTATCCGCTAGGATTTGGAACATCGTTCATCCTCCTCTCGTTTTCAACCTTCTTTGAACATTCGGATCGGGGTCGTGATGGAACGATCACCGGCGCACTACACGGGCTCCGCCTTGCGGATAATACGGGAAGGGGACCATTCGCGCATGATGGGCGAGGCCTCATAACTGTTCCAATGACCGCAGCGGGGACAACGTCCGGACCACTGATGCGCGTGATAATCACAGAGGGGACAGTAATAGGGAACCAGCACGCGCTTTCGGAGACCGAGGGCTTTTTTAAACTCGTCCACCGCGGCATCCACGTTTCCTTTTCGAAGATATAGATTCCCCAGAAGCTTGTGAAGGTCGGGCATCTTCTCGTGGCCGGGATCCAAGGCGGCCAGAACCTCGAACGCCTCGTCCACCATCTCAAGGCGGTAGTAAAGTTTTCCAAGATAAAACCGGAGAATCAGATTGTCCGGCTCCCGGTTGACGGCCTCCTGGTACAGGTTGAGAACCCTCGCCGGTTGGTCCAGCTCCAGGTAAAGATCCTCCAAACGATGAAGCAGGAGAATGCTGGAAGTCATCTCATAGGCTTTTTGCCAAAGCTCGCCGGCATCCTTCAACTTGCCTTCGTCCACCAGAATCTCTCCCAAACCCATATAGCCCGGGATGAAACCGCGGTTCAACTTGATCGCCCCCCGGAAATAGCGCCGGGCACGGTCCCGCTCACCCTTTTCGAGCAGCTGGCGGCCGATCTCATACTTGATTCCTTCAAACCACAATTGCTCGTTCTTCAACTCTTCCGGACGCAGCGACCCCTGAAGGATCTTCTCCTGGACGTCATGGGCTTCCTCCCAACGGGACAGCTTTACGAACAGATCCCGAAGGCGGATAAAAACCGTCAGACCGCTCCCGGCTTGCCGGCGCATCTCCTGAAGCAGTTGCACCGATTCGTCCAACCGTTTGGATTCCTCCAGATCCTTGGCCAGGGCCAGGAGGATTTCCATGTTGTTTTCTTCCAGGTTCCGGGCTTTGCGGTGGAGTCGGATCGCCTCGGTCGCGTTCCCCTGAGCGCGGTACAGATTTCCCAGGCGGAGGAGGGCCGGAACATGATTGGGATTCAACAGGAGGATCTTTTGAAACAGGCCGACCGCATCTTCAAATCGTTTCGAGATTTTCGCGTTGACCGCCAATTGCAGCAACTCATGGATTCGCTCATCCCGCTGCTTGGTCCTCGCCTGCCGCCAGCCGCGGAACAGGTGTTTGATCTCGGCAAAGCCGGCCGCGACGATGGCCAACAACCCGCCGAGGGCCATCGACATCAGGACCAGTGCCACGGTTGGAACATCCAGAAAAAGTTCGGGAGAGAGACGGAGGGTCGTATGACCGGGGTTAAAATAGGCCAGCCACGCCACGCAGGCGGTCAGAATGACAAAGCCCAGACTCAAAACAATTAAACGCATACATCAGCCTTTGTTCGCGCGCAGCCTGCCTCCTTCTTTAGCTGCCTTCAGCTTGCTGACCTGTGGTTCAAGCCCGTTCGGTAGCTCTCGCTTCAAATCCAACCGGGGCGCATCACCCCACAGTCGCTCCAGGGCGTAAAAAGACCGGACATCCTCCTTGAAGATATGGACGAGGATGTCGCTGTAATCCATCAGGATCCAGCGGCCGGTTTCCTCACCCTCCGTACTGTAAAGATGGCAGCCTTGCCGGGACAGTGTATCGTCGATATGGTCTCGAATCGCCCGGACCTGCCGATGCGATTCGGCCGAACAGATGACGAAATACTCCGCGACCGTCGTCAACCCGCCGACCTTGAACACGATCAGATCGGATGCCTTCTTTTCCAAAGCCGCCTGGGCTGCCCGCAGGCTTTTTTCTCGAGAGTTGACCGTCGATGCTCCGATTGATCCTGAACCTTTTTTCAGGATGAGTGGGCGGTGCGTTCATATAAACGATGTTTCATTATATAGGATTCGACGAGGGGTGGCAAGAGGTTTTTGATCCGTTTTCCGCCGCAAAGATGATCCCGAATCTGGGTCGCCGAAACGTCATGGGCCTTCACGCGCATCAGGATCAGCCGCGTGTCGGGTGTCAGGGGAAGTTCGTACCGGCGACGGCGCCCCTGATCCAATTCCCGCAGAGGTTTCGGGTCGGCGTTGCCCGGAATATCCAACCGGGGCAGGTCGGCGAAAAGGAACCCCGGACGGGACACCACGACCAAATGGCATCGCGCCTTAAGCTCGTCCGGCGAGCGCCAGGTGTGAAATTCCATGAAGGCGTCCAGCCCCAGAATCAAGTAGAACTCGGTCCCTTTGGGGTAATTCCGTTCCAGCACCCTGACGGTTTCAATCGTATAGGATTTCCCCCGGCGCCTCACCTCCAGATCGGACACCTCCAGATCGGGATGCGCCCGGACCGAAAGACGGACCATATCAAGGCGGTGTTTGGCCGGAGGAATTTTGCTCCCTGTTTTGTGCGGAGGCCGGCCGGCCGGGATGAGAAGGACGCGGTCCAGACCGATCGCTTTTCGGACGCCCTCCGCGATCGCCAGATGGCCGCGATGAATGGGATTGAATGTTCCGCCGAAGATGCCGACGCGCAACGGCCTTGTCATTCCCTCAATTGCCCTTCGCCCAGGACGATGTACTTGGTGGTGGTGAGTTCTTCAAGGCCCATCGGTCCGCGGGCATGGATCCGGCTGGTCGAGATCCCGATCTCGGCTCCGAGTCCGAACTGGTATCCGTCGTTCAGCCGCGTGGATGCGTTGACGAAGACGGCGCAGGCGTCCACTTCGTTTAGGAACCGCCGGGCCCGGACGTAATCACGCGTGACGATCGCCTCGGAATGTTGGGAGCCGTAGCGGGCGATATGCTCCATCGCTTCGTCCAGGCTTTTCACGATTTTCACCGATAGAATCAGGTCCAGATATTCGGTCGTCCAGTCCTCCTCGTCCGCTTCCTTGATTCCGGAAATGATCGCGCGCGTCTTGGAGCAACCGCGGACCTCGACCCCGGCATCCTGAAGGGCCCGGATCATCCCGGGCAAAAAGGCCGGCGCGACGTCTTCATGCACGAGCAGGGTCTCCATGGCGTTGCAGGTCCCCGGCCGCTGGACCTTGGCATTGAAGCAGATCGCCCGGGCCATCGAAAGATCCGCGCCCTCGTCCACATAGGTATGGCAGAGCCCTTTGTCGTGCTTGATGACCGGAATGCGGGAATGTTCCGTCACGGTCTTCATCAGGGCCTCCCCGCCGCGGGGGATGATCAGGTCAATCAGCGCATCCAGTTTCAGCATCTCCATCACGGCCTGTCGGTCCGGACTGTCCAGAAAGGCCACGCAACCCTCCGGCAGCCCGCTGGCGGCGCCGGCCGTGGATAAAATCTGAACGATCGCCGCGTTGGAATGGACCGCCTCGGAACCGCCGCGAAGCACCACGGCGTTGCCGGCCTTGAGGCAGAGACCCGCGGCGTCGGCCGTGACGTTGGGCCGCGATTCGTACACGATTCCGATCACTCCGATCGGAACGCGGACGCGACCCACCTGCATCCCGTTCGGCCGTCGGACCATTTTAATCACCTCGCCGACCGGATCGGGCAACGTCGCCACATCGTGAAGGCCCGCCGCCATTTCGCCGATCCGCTTCGTGTTCAGCGTCAACCGATCGACCATGGCTCCGGGAAGACCCCGTCGGTCGGCCTCCTGCAAATCCTTCGCGTTGGCTGAAAGAAGCGCCGAGGCTTGGTCCACCAGCGCGTCGGCCATTTTAAGAAGCGCGGTGTTCTTGACGGTCGAGGATACCGCGGCCAACTTCCGAGCCGCCGTCTTCGCCCCTCGTGCCTTCTCGGTTACATAGGAACGGATATCCATGTTTTACCCCTCAGGGGCAGACCGCCGTGTCTGCCCGGAATGAACAGCGGGCGAACCCGCAGGTTCGCCCCTACAATATTACAAGATTGTCCCGATGAATCACTTCATCGTAATCGTTCCGTCCCAGGATCTTGGCGATCTCCGCCGTCTTGGCCCCTTTGATCTTTTCGACATGGTCGGACGAATAGTTAACCAACCCCTTGGCCACTTCCCGCCCTTTCGAATCGATACAGGTCACGGCGTCCCCGGCCTGAAAGCGGCCCTCCACCCGGACGATCCCGGAAGGGAGAAGACTCTTCCCCTTCGCCGTCAAAGCCTCCACCGCGCCGGCGTCGAGGGACAATCGTCCCTTGGTCCGGCTCGTGAAGGCAATCCAATGTTTCCGGCTGTTCCGCCGGCCGCGCGACGGAAGAAACAACGTTCCGACCGGATTCCCTTTCAGGATCTCGGTCAACACACCGGACTTCCTCCCGCTGGCGATCACGGTCGGCACACCGTAGGTCGCCACGTCCCGCGCCGTCTGAACCTTGGAGCGCATGCCGCCGGTTCCCTCCCGCGTCGTGGTATCCCTGGCGAGACGCTCCGTCTCCGAATCGACTTGGTTGACGACCGGGATGAGCCGCGCATCGGGATGGAGACGCGGATCATCCGTAAACAGGCCCTCCACATCGGAAAGAATCACCAGCAGCTGCGCGTCTATCAGGTGGGTCACCAAACCGGCCAGGTTGTCGTTGTCCCCGAACCGGATCTCTTCCACCGCCACCGTGTCGTTCTCATTGATCACCGGGATGACGCCGTACTCCAGCAGCGTCGTGAGCGTGTTGCGTGAATTCAAGAATCGTTTTCGATCGGCGAGGTCTTCCTGGGTTAAAAGGACCTGGGCCACCTTCAACCCTTGTGCCTCAAAAGCCTTCTCGTACGCCCAGATCAACCGGCTCTGACCGACGGCGGCGGCGGCCTGCTTGACCGGCAGGCTCTTGGGTCGCTGCTTGATTCCCAGTTTCTCCAGACCGGACAGAATCGCGCCGGATGAGACGATCACGATCTCATGTCCCTGCCTCTGGAGGTGGGCCATCTCGTGAGCCAGCGCCTCCAAGCGATGAGGGTCCAGGCCGTGATCCCTGGAGGCGATCAGGCTGCTCCCGATCTTCACAACGAACCGTTTGACGGCTTGGATGAGGGTCCCCGAATTCGCGTCCATTAGACCTTCTCGGATGACGTCATGCCGCCCGGAACCCGGATTCGCGACGCCCGAACCCGGTCGCCAAGAAATCGCACCAGATCGGGAATCCCCCGACCGGTGACGGCCGACACGGGCAGGCAGTGATATTTTTTCCGACGACAATAAACGACGAGGCTCTTGAGCCGGCCGCCGTCTCCCTGAATGTCCAGCTTGGTGGCCGCAACCGCGAAAGGCTTTTCCACCAGTTCCGGATTGTACGCCTTCAACTCCCGACGGAGAATCTCGAAACTTTCCACCGGCTCTTTCTCGGCCGACTCCCCGACGTCGATCAAGTAGAGGAGAAAGACGTTTCGTTCGATATGCCGGAGGAATTGAAGGCCCAATCCCTTTCCGGTGTGGGCCCCTTCGATCAAACCGGGGATATCCGCCACCACAAAGCTTCCGCGGTCCTCATCGGTCACCACCCCGAGCTGCGGGGCAAGGGTCGTGAAAGGATACGCGGCGATCTTGGGCCGGGCCGATGAAATCCTCGAGATCAGCGTGGACTTTCCGGCGTTGGGAAAACCGACCAGCCCCACATCCGCCAGGAGTTTGAGTTCCAGCACCAGCCAGCGTTCTTCACCGGGGCGCCCCTTTTCCGCACGGCGGGGCGCACGATTCGTGGAAGTCGCAAAGGCCGCGTTGCCTCGCCCGCCCCGGCCGCCTTTGGCCACAATATGCTCCTGGCCCTCGTCCGTCAGATCCGCCAGTTGCTCCCGGGTCTCGGCATCCCGGATGACTGTCCCGCACGGCACCGAGATGATCAGCGGCGGACTGTTGCGGCCGTGGCAATCCTTGCCCTGACCGTGCTCGGCGTGCGGAACCAGGTAGTGCTGCTGGTATCGCAGATCCAAAAGCGTACGAAGTTGGCCGGTGGCTCGAAGAAGGATATCCCCTCCGTTTCCGCCGTCGCCGCCGTTGGGCCCCCCCCGCGGAACGTATTTCTCCCGTCGAAAGCTGACGCAACCGTCGCCGCCGTCTCCGGCCTTAACGAATATTTTGACCTGATCGACAAACACAACGGCAACGATGAGTCCTGTTCGGTGAAATGGGGAGGGTCCGAGCCGGAGAACGACCCGCAATCAAAAAATCCAGTGCAGGCCCGAGCAGGCTACCATGGCGGATGGAAATCGGCCGTGCGGTCTATCGTGCCGGTTCCGGTACCGGATAGATGCTGATTTTTTTGCGATCCCCGGTCCGGCTTTCAAACTTGACCACGCCGGTGATTTTGGCAAAGAGCGTGTGATCGCTTCCGGTCCCCACATTAAATCCGGGATGGAACCGGGTTCCCCGTTGCCGGACGAGGATGGTTCCGGCCGGCACGACTTGCCCGCCGAATGCTTTAACGCCGAGGCGCTTGGACTGACTGTCGCGGCCGTTTTGAGTGGAACCCTGTCCTTTTTTATGTGCCATTGTTTAAAACTCCTCTGCCGGTCAGGCCGACTGGATCTCGGTGATCTTGAGCCGTGTAAAGATCTGCCGATGCCCCTTCGTCCGTCGGTAGTTTTTCCGTCTCATTTTTTTAAAGACAACCACCTTGGCTTGGCGACCCTGGGCCACTACCTCGGCTTTAACCACCGCGCCCGGAACGACCGGGGTCCCGATTCGGGTTCCCGTTTCCGCCTGCGTCATGAAGACACGGGAAATGGAAACGGTGTCACCCACCTTCCCTTCCAGCGCCTCGACCTCCACGGTTTCACCCGGGGCCACTCGGTACTGCTTCCCACCCGTTTCAATAATGGCATACATCGCACGACTCCATCAAAGGTGAATGAGTTAGATAACATAAAGTATTGAAGATTGTCAAGGGTCTTTAATTATTACCGGAGAATTCCTTTTCTATGCGTATATTGACAAATCCCCTGCGGGGTTGTTATAGTGAAATCCGTTCATCGTTCGCGTTTCTTCAACATAGGGCTCTCCATGATTCAGGAAGCATCGAAAATCTGGATGGACGGCCGGTTCATCGACTGGAAAGAGGCCAAGATCCACGTCTTGACCCATACGCTCCACTATGGTCTGGGTGTCTTCGAAGGCCTCCGCTGCTACAAAGGGAAAAAAGGCTCCGCCGTCTTTCGGCTGAAGGAACATGTGAAGCGGCTGTTCGACTCGGCCCAGATTGTCCAGATCAAAATCCCCTTCTCTCCCAAAGAAATCGAGGAAGCCATCCTCGGCACGGTAAAGGTCAACCGGCTGCAAGAATGTTACATCCGCCCTATCGCCTTTATCGGGTACGGAGACATGGGTCTTTATGTCCAGAAAAATCCGATCCAGGTCGCCATTGCGGCGTGGCCCTGGGGCACCTATCTGGGGGACGAGGGAATCCGCAACGGCATCCGAGCCAAAATTTCGTCCTTCACGCGCCACCACGTCAACGTCAGCATGACGCGCGCCAAGGTCACCGCCTATTATGCGAACTCGCAACTGGCCAAACAGGAAGCCAAGGAAGCCGGCTATGATGAGGCGATCCTGCTGGATACGGACGGTTACGTCGCCGAAGGACCGGGCGAGAATATCTTCATCGTCCGGAACGGCACGCTGAAGACGACTCCGCTCACCTCGATCCTGGAGGGCATCACCCGCAACAGCATCATACAACTTGCACAAGAAAAGGGCATCCCGGTGGCGCAGGAACGGTTCACGCGCGACGAGATTTATATCGCCGAAGAGGCGTTTTTTACCGGCACCGCGGCCGAAATCACTCCGATTCGCGAGGTGGACGGACGTGTGATCGGCACCGGAAAACCGGGTGAAATCACCAAGCGGCTTCAAACGTCATTCTTCGACGCCGTGACCGGCAAAGATCGTGGCCACCCATCCTGGTTGACGCCCGTCGTCTGATCGCTGATAAGGGTGTGGTTTACTTACCGAGGGCTTCCTTGAACCAAGAGCTTTCTTCCCGGACCATCTACTACACTCTTTTTTCTTCCCCGATCGGGCGGATTGGAATGGCCGCCACTCCAAAGGGTCTCTGCCAGCTCTCATTGAATGTGATCAGCGAACCGACGTTTCGCAGAAAACTTCAGCGCGAATATCATCGACCGGTCATTCGCAGCGACGAGCGTTTTGGGGACCTCGTGGCTCGGCTTGGGGCTTACCTTGCCGGCAAACCCATCCGCTTCCACACACGATTTGACCTTTTGGAAGGGACCTCCTTTCAACAAAAGGTCTGGCGCGCTCTTCAGCGAATTCCCTACGGACAGACACGCAGCTACCAATCGGTGGCCAAAAGCATCGGTCATCCCCGGAGCTTCCGAGCGGTTGGCGGTGCGTGTGGAAAGAATCCGGTCGCGGTTTTGATTCCCTGTCACCGCGTCATCGGCGCCGATGGGCAACTCGCCGGTTTTACCGGTGGACTCCGGACAAAACGCTGGCTGCTCCGCTCCGAAAGGAAATACGTTCGCGGCCCGGATCGTGATCCGGACG
>Ga0335079_10001295_pt1 | contig 28604 bp, 21 predicted proteins | sample Lox_Sample_33_FD_206719 | JGI IMG/M metagenome (GOLD analysis project Ga0335079, IMG submission 206719) | Soil microbial communities from Loxahatchee National Wildlife Refuge, Florida, United States - Lox_Sample_3.3 | ecosystem: Environmental > Terrestrial > Soil > Wetlands | place: USA...
TCGGCGATGTCGACGCCGAGATATGCGCTTGTGCTGCCGTCCTCGCTCGAAAACACGAGCGCTTCTGGACGGTCGACCGAGTAATTCTGCGCTGCATGCGAGAAGGTCAGCAGCAAGGGACAGATCGCAATTGCCGTTAATACGTATCTGCGCATAGCTCCCCCAAAACTTTGAAGCCCGCTCGTCTCGGAGCGGGCTTCGATTTTTTTTAGCGGCTGGCGCGCTTGATACAGATGTCGCCAGTAGATGTATGCACCTTTACCAGAGGTCCACCACCATTGAGTGCGCCCTCTGCACTCAGGCTCTTGCTCCATTGATCGCCCTCGCTGCGCACGTGAATCTCCGGGAAATCTGACGTGATGCGATGTCCATTCCCCATATCCACGCTGGCACGAAGATTGACTGCAACATCGGATGCGATATACAGAGTGATATCTCCGGCTGCGGTCTCAAGGTCCGAATCCCGCCGCTCTCCGCCGGTGTTGACTAGCTTTACCGTGATTCCGCCCGCACCGGTTTCGGCTCCCGCGGAAGGCACGCCGTACAATTCAATGCCGCCACCACCCGTTTCGGCATGAACGTGTCCCTTGGCCGACGTCAGGCGAATCGTGCCGCCGCCCGTCTCAATCGTTGCAGGACCGCCAATCTCACTCAGGTCCACGCTGCCACCGCCGGTGGAAACCTTCACCTTGCCAGCACACTGACGAATCTCGATGCCGCCGCCACCGGTCTCGACGACCGCTTCCTGCGCTCCTGAATCGATGCGGACGCCACCACCGCCAGTCTCGGCCGTTACTTTGCCATTGGCGCGGTGGATGACGATTGGCCCTCCACCGGTGTGCAATCCGAGATCGCCGCTTACCGTGCCGACCTCGATGCCGCCGCCACCGGTCTCAGCGTTGACGCCGCCGCCGATGTCGTCCAGCTTCATTCCGCCGCCGCCGCTCTCAGCTTCGACGCGCCCCGCGATTCCGCTGGTCTCCACATTGCCGCCCTCGGTTTCGAGCTTCACCAGCGCCATCTCGCGCGGAACGTTGATGTTGAACTCGCCCCAGAAGTGTCGCGGCCTGTGACCGCCCTGCCAGTCGCCGACGATCCAGGCGGTATCGCCTTTCACGTAGGCGTTGATTTTGAATTGCTCAAATTGATGGCGAGCTTCCTGCTCCGAAGAATTGCCAAATCGCGTATGAACGACGTAATTAATGTTCGGCTGTTGGCTGCCGCGAACCACAACTGAGCCCATGTCCACCTTGACTCGGAGGACTTTCACCGCGGTCAAAGAGCCCGTGACTTCTTGCGTCCAGGATCCTCCGTCGCGAGATATTTTTGATTCCTGAGCCAGGCTGTGTGGGACCACACCTCCCGGCGCAAGCAGGGCTAGCACTCCAGCCAACCCAACGACTTGTAGCGCTTTTTTCAACTGAACCACCTCATTTCTCCCCAGCAACCCACTCGAACTCTCTTAGTCAATCTCCGGCAACTGCGCCAGCATGGTGCGTGCCTGCGATTTGATGTACTGGCTCTGATCTTTCGCAGCCAGCGCCATCAAAACTCCGCGGACGCTGCCATCGGCCTTGACTGGCTCGATCAGCCGCAATGCTTCAATCCGGACTCCAGAATTGTTGTCGTTCAACAACGCGCGCAATACGGAATCGCGCACGTTCGTATCGGTCTTCACATAGTTACCAAGAGCGGTCAGTGACTTGAGCCGCACGCCCGGATTGGTATCGTTTTGCAGCGCATAGATCAAGGCGTCGCGTACCTGCATCTCGCTGGTCTTCTGCGCAAGCTGCGCTAGAAGATCGACGGAATCTACACGCACACCGGAGTTGTAATTGCTGCGCGCTGCGTAAAGCAGCAACTGCTGGATCTGCTGGTCGTTCAGCGATCCCTGCGTCTGCTGCGGACTCACCGTGTTGTACTTGATGGTGACCTGGTCGGTGCCCGGAACGGGTGTGATGGAATCGATACCGGCGATGGAAGCTTGCTGCTGAGGCTGTGCATTGTTCCCGTTCGTTCCGATCTGCCCGATCTGCTGTCCGCCACGCGGCACTACTCGGTAGGTCGTCAACATTCCAGCAGCAAATCCGAGAATCAGAATGACTGAAGCCAGTGCGGGTGAGAATCGAACCTGACGCAACCAGTTCGCGGGATCGAATGTCAGCCGGCTCCAGAAGCTGCCCTGCGGGGCCGTCTCCAGCGCTTCCTGCAGGCGCATGCGCGACGACGCCAGCAGATTCGGCGACGGCTCTTCCGCATGATCCTGAGAAAGCAGCGCATGGAATTCCTGCTCCGCCTTCAGTTCGGCTGCGCAGTCTGCGCAACGGGCCACGTGTTGCTCCAGCTCATGGCGGACATCATCCGCCAGCTCGCCATAAACCTGAAGCACGATATTTTCTCGAACCCATTCACACTTCATAGATCACCTTCGAGCTGTGAGCTTTGAGCGATGAGCCGCGAGCAAATCCACCCCGGCTCTACTTGATCGCTTATTGCTCGAAGCTCATTGCTCATCGCTATCTCATATCCGCCAATGCTCCACGCAACTTCTGCGTGGCCCGGAAGAGTGTGTTCTTGGCGGTCTCTTCCGTCGTATGCAAAATCTCTCCGACCGTGCGCAGCTTCAGTCCGTGATAGTGCTTCAGCTCGAACACCATCCGCTCGCGCGGCGTTAATTTCTCCAGAGCTCCCGCGATTCGCGAGCCCAACTGCCGCCGCATCAGATCGCGCTCCGGGTTCGCGCCCGCTCGTCCATCTGCCACCTGGTCCAGCAGGTCGTACTCGTCTCCGTCGGAATCCTTCGCGACCGGAGCGTCTTCTTTGCGCACGCTCTTTTTGCGCAGATGATCGAGACACAAGTTCGTCACGATCCGATAAATCCATGTGTAGAAGGAGCACTCAAAGCGGAAGTTGCCGATGTTCTTGTATGCCTTGAGGAAGGCGTCCTGGTAGACGTCCTGGGCGTCGTGTTCAGTCCCGGTGAGATGGAGCGCCAGCCGCAAAACCGCCTGGTCGTAATGACGTACGAGTTCCTCGAAAGCGGCGCGGTTTCCGCGCTGCGCTTCCCGGATCAACATCGTGTCGTCGATTCGGCGTTCTTGCCCAGCCATGCAACCCCGCGGGGGGTTCTGGTTTCTGACTCTCTCGTTTAACTCACTCTCTCTCGAGTGGGCCCGTCCGCCAACCGCAAGTGATACTGCCCAAACACCGGCCGGCATCGCGTCGTGTCCTCTACTGCCCGGCTTTCATATCCACCGGGCTTGCATTGGAATAGACGGGAGAATTTACAAACCGTGAGCAGAGATTATAGGCCCTGCGGGGATTTTTGGGGATTGTAGGTGCTTTGAAGTTAAGGGTTTACGGGTAGACAGAACATTGCCGCACACGTTGTCGCCCTGATTTGGCAAAGCAAGTGCCTTGGTTGTGGTGCATTCCAGCCCGGTGTTGCCGTCTGCGACTCTCGCCTAGACCCAAGCATCCAAAGAACTTCATCAATCCTGCATGGCCGAGATACCCTCCGAACGACGACGCACTGGAATCAGCTGGCAAGTCTTGGTACGTGCCCTCCGCCACCGCAATTACCGGCTCTTCTTCGGCGGACAGGGCGTCTCCCTCATCGGCACCTGGATGACCCGCGTCGCAACGGGTTGGCTCGTGTACCGCCTTACCGGATCAGCATTCCTGTTGGGGCTCGTCAGTTTCGCAGGGCAGATCCCCATTCTTTTTCTTGGGCCTTTCGCGGGGGTTTGGGTCGATCGGCTGAATCGTCATCGCGTGCTGGTCGTGACCCAGGTGCTCTCGATGCTCGAGTCGTTTGCGCTTGCTGGCTTGGCTCTCGCCCACATCATCACGGTGCAGGAGGTCATCTGGCTCAATCTGTTTCAGGGAGCCGTCAATGCCTTCGATATGCCGGCCCGGCAGGCCTTCCTCGTCGAGATGGTCGAAGATCCCGAGGACCTGGGCAATGCAATCGCGTTGAACTCTTCACTCGTCAACGGGGCCAGGCTCATCGGCCCGTCGATCGCCGGACTAATCATCGCAGTAGCAGGGGAAGGTTCTTGCTTCCTGATCGACGGCTTCAGCTACATGGCAGTCATCGGCTCGCTGCTCGCGATGACCGTTGCCGCGCAGCCCGCGAGGCGCAGCGAGCAGAGCGTGCTGACCGATCTGCGTGAAGGCTGGGACTATGTCCACGGATTCGCTCCCATCCGTTCGATTTTGCTTTTGCTGGCCGTCATCAGCCTGGTGGGCATGCCTTACACCGCACTCATGCCAATCTTCGCGGGCAGGATTCTGCACGGCGGCGCGCACACACTTGGCTTTCTGATGGGAGCGGTTGGCGTCGGTGCACTCATCGGTGCTTTTCGACTCGCCGCACGGCAGACCGTTCTCGGACTCGGCCGCCTCCTTCCCATTACTGCCGCGGGCTTTGGAGCCTCGCTGGTTGCCTTCGCCGCTTCGCATCAGATATGGCTCTCGCTCGCCTTGCTTGTCGTGACGGGATACTGCTTCATGCAGCAGATGGCGTCGAGCAATACGATTCTGCAAACCATCGCCGAAAACGAGAAGCGCGGCCGCGTCATGAGTTTCTACTCGATGTCGTTCCAGGGCGTCGCTCCGTTCGGAAGCCTGATCGCGGGAGCCGCCGCGAATCTGATCGGCGCGCCCTACACGCTGATGATCGGAGGGGCGATCTGCGTCGTCGGCGCAGGCCTGTTTGCGATGGAGTTACCCACGATCCGCGAGTTGATCCGCCCAATCTACGCTCAGAAGGGAATCATTCCAGAGGTCGCGCGAGGGATTCAGGCAGCGTCCGCGATGCAGCAGCAGTCGGAAGAGTGAGGAACGGGAGGGATTCGAACTTGAGCCGATTTGCGGGCGTGAGCGGAGCGGGAGCCCGCAGGCGAAATCCTGACCCTGAGCTTGTCGAAGGGAAAGGACCTGGCGTGAGTATGGCGGAGAGGGAGGGATTCGAACCCCCGGTACCCTTTCGGGTACGCCGGTTTTCAAGACCGGAGCCATCAACCACTCGGCCACCTCTCCGTACCTTGTTGGATCACTGCGAACCAGAACCACCAAGTTGCTGAAATTGTAGATGGGGAGGTAAACGGGGCGCAACATCGCACACGGAAAGCGAGGATTGAGGATCAACAGTGCATCAGATCTGATCCAATTGGTACAGATAGACGTTCAGTAAGGGTCATGCTTCGCTGTCACCTTGGGCTACGTTTTGGTGGGCCGGACTTAGGCGCTTGTGGTCCAACGACTTTAGTAACCTTTCTTTTTGAGCACGATTAGAGTTAGAACTTTGGCAGAAGGTGGGTTCTGTATGTCCCGTCCAAAAGTCACCACGTTGAATATCGGCAGTGCGACGAATATCGGTTCTGCTGCGTCTCCAGTTGACTTTGGTTCTGGCATTTTGGGTTATAAACGGAAAGGGCGTTGGCATTACCGTAATACTGAGACCGAACGTCGTTTCGGACGCAAGTTTATCGAGGCCAGCGATGCGGAACTCGCGTTGGAACTTGAAAAACGCGGATACAAGACTCTCTGCCCTGCGCATGAGTGCGTTGATCGTCCTGATCTGCCCTGTCCTGCGTGTGAGATGTTCGCAATTAAGTCGTTGAGGCACACGCTGAAAATCTGCGGGTAAAGCATCGGCCGTGCCCTCGTGATTCGAACAACAACGCGCGACTGAAGATTGAGGAGTGGAGCGGAGCCCAACGCACCCAGTTCGCATTCTCCTGCCCAGTTTGAATCCCCAAACTTGACATTGCCTGAGTAGGTTCAGGGCCCAATGGTTCGGACTCAACACACACTAATACGATTGACATCGGGCGTAACATGATTCAAAACGCCATGGTCGACCAATTCTCTGGTGAAATGCTGGTTGGTTTGCTGCACCTGGTGGACAAGATTCTCTCCTCCCCCAATCGCCCCCACATTGTTGGGCCTGAAGAAGTAGAGTTGGAGCGGCTGCGCGCTTTGCTGTGGGGCAGCCAACAAACTCCACTCAAGACCGCAATGACCAACCTGATCGACCGCTTGAAGTCGGACACGCTCGACCCGGAAGCCGTGAATGCAGCCATGGAAGAAGTCAAGCGGCTGTGGCCTGAGACGATACCGGCCAGCGTCAAGGCCGTGAGTGCAAATATCGCGTAGAGGTTTCGGCGAACTCAGTGTTGTCCTGTCAGCCCGAACGCCTTCGAGTGAAATTCCAGCACTTCTCCGAAATGCGATAGGAAGTATGTGATGCTGTGGTCTCCTGGATAAGGATGATATTCATGCTTCACATGCTCGTGGTCGAGTTCGTCGTGAAGCGCGGCCGCGCCTCGTTCGAAGCCATAGTTATCGTTCTGGCCGCAGTTGAAGTAGATCGTCGTCCTGCGCAGAGCGGCAGCGTTCTGTTTTGCCAATACGAAGGGATTGTTCGCATTCCAGTGTGCCGAGTTGATCGGCGATCCAAACACAGGCCCGAGCACGCCCAGAATAGGCAGGCCCTTCTTCGCAGCCGCATTTAACTGTTGCGGGGACTCGGTGATCAAAGCAGCGCTCTGCGCGCTCACCGCGGAAAACAGTTCCGGATGCGCAAAGGCGAACCGTAAGGCGCCGTATCCGCCCATGGAGATTCCGCTGATCGCATGGTTAGCACGCCCAGTTCGAATGCGGTACTTGGCCTCGATGAAAGGCATGAACTCGCGCAGAAAAAAGTCGCTGTAGAGGAACCTTCCGTCAGCCGAGTTGACGTAAAAGCTCCGCCGTCCTTCTGGAGCGACGATCAGAAAGTCTCCGGCTTTGTGCCGGCTGCGGAGTTCGTCGAGCAGCGTCCAGCCACCGCTGTTGAACAGCGTCTGCTCGTTGTCGCCGAGGCCGTGGAGAAAATAAAGAACGGGATACCTTCGTGCAGGATGCTCCCCCGCACCAGCGTCATATCCCGATGGCAGATAGACGCAGTAGCGCATCGCCTGCTTCAGGATGCGGCTGTTCATGGCGCTGCAGTCGATGCGGCTCTGAGCGCTCGCAGACACTGCAATCAGCAGTGCGCCGAAGAGAATAGCGCCGCACTGGAAGAATGGAGTCAGTCGCATCCGGATCCGTTCACTCGTAGCGCAGAGCCTGCACAGGATCAAGCCTGGCGGCCCGCCTCGCCGGATAGGTCCCCGCAATCAGACTGACGAAGAACGAGAAGACAATCGCACCGGCGACGAGCATCAGAGGCACAGCCCAGAAGTGTTCCGGAGGAAGAGACTGCCTCTTGAGATAGATATTCGTTCCGAAGTTGATCACTTGCCCGATGGCCCATCCCAGGAGAACTCCAACGATACCGCCCAGGATTCCCATCGCACCGGCTTCAGCGAAGAATAGTTTCTGCACATCGCCATCGCTTGCGCCGATGGCCTTCATGATACCGATCTCGCGTCGCCGCTCGAGAATCGCCATGACCAGTGTGTTCACGATTCCCACGGATGCGACGATCAAGGCGAGGCTCCCGAAGATTCCGAGAAATGCATAGAGCACGGCAAAAAACTGCCGCAGGCCGCGGCTCGCATCAAGTATTGAAAACGTTGTAAAGCCCATCTTCTTAATGGCGTCCTCAACCGGCTGTATCTGTGATGGATTCTTCACCCTTACACTGATCGAGGAATACACGGACTGCCCGCTGGCCGCGCGGGATATTTCGCGCAGATCCGTGGGCAACATCACGTGCAGGCCTTCCGCAAGTTTCAGTGGCAGGAACACCTTTGCCCGCGTGGGACCGCGCATGCTCTCCGGATCAAGATCGGCCACGCCGACGATTTTCAACTTCTGCTCGCGCGAAACAACGGAGTATGACGCGCCCGCAACCTCAATACCGCCCGCGCTATCCGGCCGCAGCGGGGGTGGAGGACTGTTCTCCCGCTGCGAGTAGACCAGCGTGAGTTCTTTCCCCAGGAGCGGCTTTGCCAGATCCACTACGCTCGGCTCCGAGGCTCCCAGCGCGGGCGTCTTGCCAAGGAGTTCCTCCGCGAACGACTTCTGCAGAATGGCCTCGCTTGCATCCTCTGAGGTAAAGAAACTTCCCTGCATGCCTTCAAACGCATCGTTCGACTTTGCTGACTGAGGCAAAGCCGCAATCACCGACATGTGATCCTTGTCGTCAAAGCGAAGTTCGGAAGCAAAACGAATGTCGGGATACGCCTCAGCGACGTTCGGCATTTTATCGATCTCGGCGCGCGCGGGTTCATCCAGAACGCGGCTCTCCCCGGGTATAGGTCCGTTGCGCTCTTCTTCGCGTCCCATGCCTCGCATCTCACGTCGTGATGTGACGATGATTGTGTCGAACAGACCGGACTTCACCAGCCGCCGTGACGCCATCTGCTGCAAGCCGATTCCGAGCGATAGCATGGCCACCAGCGAAGCTACGCCTACTGAAATCCCAATGGTCGTCAGCGAGTTCCGCAAAATCGACTCGCGCAGGTTGCGCAGCGCCAGTTCGGCTAAATCAGGAATCTTCACCCCTGGCCTCCTGCGCTCGGAGAATTCGACCGGTCGTCGACAAGTTTTCCATCCGCGAGGAACACCATGCGTTGTACGTAACGCTCGGCTAGCGCGCGCTCGTGCGTGACCATCACCACGGTCATTCCCAGCTCGCGGTTGAAGTCGCGAACCATGTTCATGATTTCTGTTCCAGTATGGCTGTCAAGATTGCCTGTGGGTTCATCGGCCAGCAAAAGCTTCGGGCGATTGATGAGCGCACGCGCCAGCGCCGCTCTTTGCTGTTCGCCGCCAGAGAGTTCGCTGGGCCGGTGATCCAGACGTGCTTTCAGTCCCACACGCTCAAGTGCCTCTCGCGCCATGGTCTCGCGCTTTCCGCGATCTACTTCCGCAAAGCGCAACGGCAACTCAACATTTTCGAGCAGCGTCATGCTGGCAATCAGATTGAAGGACTGGAAGACCATCCCAACAACGTGCAAGCGGTACTTCGCCAGTTCCTCACGCGACATCTTCGCGAGATCACGATCCTGCACGATCACGCTGCCTGAAGTGGGCCGGTCGAGCCCCGCAATCAGATTCAACATCGATGACTTGCCGGAGCCGGAACTGCCCAGCAGTGCCACGAACTCACCCGCGCGCACGTCGAGAGAAACTCCGTCGACTGCCCGGATCAGCGTCTCGCCCATCTTGTAATGGCGACACACATTCTCGCTGCGGATTGCGAAAGTGGAAGTATCTTGAGAAGAAGTGGGGGCGGTCGTCGAGGCCATCAACGAATCTCTCCCCGCAGCACGCGCAGCGCATCGGCCTTCACGTCACCGTTCTTGCCATTCTTGCCGTCATCGGAAACGGCCACCACATCTCCCTCGCCCGGCGCAAGAAACAGGTTTTCTTCCACTCCATGCTGCCGCGTGTAGAGATCGTAGTAGCGTCCGCGAGCGGCATAGAGTTGGGCATGCGTGCCGCGCTCAACGATGCGCCCTTGCTCCATCACCATAATCTGATCAGCCCGACGGATCGTCGAGAGTCTGTGCGCGATGACAAACGTAGTGCGTCCCTGCATCAGGTAAGCAAGTCCTTGCTGGATCATGTGTTCGGATTCCGAGTCGAGGCTCGACGTTGCCTCATCCAGGATCAGGATGCGCGGCTCCGCCAGGATCGCGCGTGCAATGGAGATTCGCTGCCTCTGTCCGCCAGAAAGCTTCACGCCACGTTCGCCCACGATCGTCTCGTACTTGTCAGCAAATGTTTCTGCAAATTCGTCCACACGTGCAATGCGGCAGGCACGCAAAATTTCTTCTTCGGACGCACCCGGCCGTGAGAACGCCACGTTCTCCCGGATCGTTCCGTCGAACAGGAACGACTCTTGCAGCACAACCCCCAGCCGCGTCCGGTACGAATCGAGACGTACGGTGCTCAGATCCACGCCGTCCACGCGAACCATTCCCTTTTCGGGGACATAGAAGGCGGAGATCAGTCCAATCGTCGTCGACTTGCCGGAACCGGACGAACCCACCAACGCTGTCACGGTCCCGGGCTGCGACTTGAATGAAATATCGTGCAGCACCTCGTGCGTTCCGTCGTAGCTGAATGAGACGTCATCGAACTCGACCAGGCCGACAATGTCGGGAAGTTCCACGCTCCGTTGTGGGTCCTGATCCTCCGGGCGCTCGCGCAAAATCTCTTGCGTGCGCTCCAGTCCGGCCAGTGCCTCGGTGAGTTGAGTCCCAATCGACACGATCTGCATCATGGGCGCAATCAGGAAGGGCAGAGTAATCGTGAATGAGAAAAATTGTCCGGCGGTAATCGTTCCCGCGAGGCTCTGCTTCGCGCCAACATACATTGTGGCTGCGCCGACGCAGCCGACCAGGACGCTGGCCGACAGGCTCATCACCGACGTCGCTGTAAGCGTGCGCATCACATTGTCGAGAAGTCGCTTCACTCCCGCGGCAAATACGGCTTCTTCGCGCTTTTCGGCGTGATACCCCTTGATCACGCGCACACCGCCCAGCGATTCGATTAACCTGCCGGTCACTTCCGCATTGATCTTTCCGCGTTCGCGAAAGATGGGCCGGATCGTCGCGAACGCCTTGCTCAGGAATCCACCGAAGACCAACAGCGATCCCACCGCGATCAGTGTCATGCTCGGGCTCATGCGCATCAGCCACCACAGCGCTATGAATCCGGTGAGCAGTCCTCCGGAGAAGTCCACCAGTCCAGTTCCCAGCAGATTGCGTACGCCTTCGACGTCGCTCATGATGCGCGACACAAGGTTCCCCGTCTTGTTCGCGTCATAAAACGAAACCGGCAGCCGCGAGATATGAACCTGCACCTTCTGCCGCAATTCAGTAATAAGTCGCTGCGCCGCCTTGGAAAGCGATTGCGTCAACGCAAACGAAGTAATGCCTTGCACAATGGTCGCGCCCACCACCACTTCGATCAGAATCCTCAGTGCATGAAAGTTGTGCTTGTTGATGACGTCGTCGAGCAGGAACTTCGTGGACGCCGGCAGGACGAACCCGGAAACGCGGTTCACTACCATCAGAAGGAAGCCGATGGCGAGCAACCCGCGGCGGGGCCGCATCAACTCCCACACTTCTGGCAAGACAGCCCACAACCGCTGCATCTTCGGAGGTTTCTCGGCTTCTTTGGCGGGAGAACTCAACCCTTGGTTTGACTCCTGTCGCGGCGGATTCGCTTCATTATTACTGCATTGTCACACATCTTCAGCCCTCCCGCCGTGCGCTGGAGCCTGTGACATCCGCCGCAAAGACGTTGTATCCTCGGGGCGTGTCCCGTCCGTCTCCGCCGGAGCGCTCCCCGACCTACGGCCTGATCTTAGGCCTCATCATTACCTTTGCGGCGGTGCTGGTGTATTCGGCGTACATGACGTGGCAGGTGACGGGATTGCGTAAGCTGCAAACCGAACTGGTCGACCGCAACCGCAAGGATTCCCTGCAGTTGCTCCGCATTCAAAATGACTTGAACCTGTTGGCCGTCGCTATGCGCGACATGGTCAGCAGCAACGAGCCGTATCCGTTGACCGCATGGTCCGCCCAGTTCCAACGCATCCGAACCGACCTTGATGATGCCATGCGACTCGAAGCCGGCTTCGCAGCGAACCGCACGCCCGAGCAGAGCGCATTTCTCACCAGCTCGTTCACACAGTTCTGGGACGCGTCTGACCGCGTCTTCGCCCTTGCGGCTCAGGGCAAGGAAAAGGAGGGCCGCGAGCAAATTCAGCTCTCGCTCCAGGAACGCCAGGCCTCCTTGAGCACGACGGTTGCCCGCTTCCTCGTGCAAAACAGCGAAAATGAGGAGCAAGCTGGGCAGCGGATCGTCCAGATTTACGACCGCGTGCAAAAGCAGGTTTATCTCTTCCTCGCCGCGACCCTGCTCGCTATATTGCTTAACGGCCTCTCGCTGATCCGCTGGAACCGCCGCCTCTTTGCCCGCCTTGCCGAAATCTCGGAGCGCCGCAGTGAACTCGCGCAGAAGCTGATTTCAACGCAGGAGTCCACTCTGCGCTACATCTCGCGCGAATTGCACGATGAGTTCGGCCAGATTCTCACGGCGATCGGCTCGATGCTTCGCCGCGCGGGATCGCACGCCCCTGAAGGATCTACCTTGCGGGCTGATTTGCAGGAAGTTTTGCAGACAGTACAAACCACGCTTGAGAGCGTCCGCAGCCTGTCACAGGCGCTGCATCCTGTAATGCTCGACGAAGCCGGTCTTGAAAGCACGCTCGACTGGTACATTCCCAACGTAGAACGGCAAACGGGAATTGAAATATCCTATGAGAAGCAAGGCGCGCCGTTTTCCGTGGACGGCGCGGCTGGGGTTCACGTCTACCGAATCCTGCAGGAAGCATTGAATAATGTTGCTCGGCACTCGGGAGCAAAAGAGGCGTGGGTACGGCTGCGATTCTTGCCGCACACTCTGGAATTGGAAGTGGAGGACCGCGGCTCGGGGTTTGCCGAGAAGCCGACCCGTCGCGGAATTGGCCTCGTCGCCATGCGTGAGCGGGCCGAGTTGATGGGTGGTCAGATCAATTTCTCGCGTCCTGCGGAAGGCGGAACTTTAGTCCGGCTGAACGTGCCGAGAGAAAAAGCGGAGTCTTATGGAAAAGAAGATCAAAGTGTTGCTCGTGGATGACCACAGCCTCGTGCGCCGTGGCTTTCGCCGGATGCTCGAAGATGAGCCCGACATGGAAGTGGTCGGCGAAGCAGGTGACGGAGAGGAATCCATCAAGCTCGCCAAGGAACTCCATCCGCAGGTCGTCGTGATGGATTGTGCTCTTCCCGGCATGAACGGACTGCAGGCCACGCGCAAAATCATGGACGACTCTCCGGACACTGCCGTTCTGATGCTTAGCATGCACACGGAAAGCACATGGGTCCGCCAGGCAATTGAAGCGGGCGCCAAAGGATACATTCTGAAGGACGCACTCGATCTTGAGCTTGGCGCTGCCATCCGTAAAGTCGCCGCCGGAGAAACAATCTTCGATCCCAAGGTCGAGCAGCGCACGGCCCTCAAAGGTGAGCGTAACGCTGCCCTGACTCCTCGTGAGCTAGAAGTGCTCCAGATGATCGTCGACGGGAAATCTAACAAGGAAATCGCCACCGCTCTGGATCTCAGCGCAAACACTGTGGCCGTTCACCGGGCCAACATCATGAACACGCTGGGAATTCACAAAACTGCTGAACTCGTCGTTTACGCGATTCGCGCCGGGCTGGTGAACGTTCCGTGAATCGCCGTTCTTTTCTGGGGGGAGTTGCGGGGCTCGCATCCTGGCCGTATCTGTCAGGGCTTGATTTGTTCGCTGCGCAAGCCGCAGCCCCTTCTCCCGGCTTTCGTTTCACAGACGTAACCTCCGCCGCCGGAATCCAGTTTCAGCACAACAGCGGTGCATTCGGCGGCAAGTTCCTGCCTGAAACCATGGGCTCCGGCTGCGCTTTTCTCGACTATGATCGCGATGGATGGCAGGACGTTCTGCTCATCAACGGCGCCGATTGGCCCGGCCATAAACGCAGCCGCAGCACGCTTCGCCTTTATCACAACAACGGAAATGGAACGTTCACCGATGTGACCACCAAGGCCGGACTCGACGTCGAACTCTACGGCATGGGCGTTGCAGTCGGTGACTACAACAACGATGGTTTTCCTGACATCTTGGTCACTTGCGTCGGGCAGAATCGTCTCTTCCGCAACACGGGCAAAGGAACATTTGTTGACGTAACGAACACGGCGGGACTCGGCAAGCGCGACGCCTTCAGCACCTCCGCTCTGTGGTTCGACTACGACCGCGATGGACTGCTCGACCTTTTTGTTTGCAACTACGTGAAGTGGTCTCCGGAAACCGATGTCTTTTGCAGCCTCGACGGTAAACACAAGTCTTACTGCACGCCAGAAGCGTACCGCGGCGCAACCTGCTGGCTGTTTCACAATCGCGGCAACGGCACATTCGAAGATGTGACGGCCACCAGCGGAATTTTCGACAGCAGTTCTAAATCGCTCGGTGTCGCTCTGTTTGACGAAAATCATGATGGCTGGCCCGATCTGCTCGTTGCCAACGATACGCAGCCGAACAAGCTCTACCGCAACCAGCACAACGGAACCTTCAAAGACTCTGCGGTCGAAGCGGGGCTCGCATTCAGCACCGACGGTAAGGCCCGCGCCGGCATGGGCATCGATTCCGCCGACTTCGACAACTCCGGCTATCCCGGCGTCGCAATCACGAACTTCGATAACGAGATGATTGGGCTCTATCGCGCAAACGGCAAGAATTTTGAGGACATCGCGCCCCAATCTGGCGTCGGCATGGCTTCACGCAACAGTCTCGGCTTCGGCTGCGCGTTCTTCGATGCCAACCTCGATGGTTGGCTCGATTTTGCCGTTGCCAACGGGCACATCGACGAGACCGTGCGGAACATTCGTGGGAATGTCGGCTATGCGCAACCGCCGCAGCTCTTTATGAACAGCGGAAAAGGAAGCTTCCATGACGTGGCGTCGGAGATCGGCGCCGATTTCGACAAGCCAAAAGTTGGGCGCGGCCTGGCTTACGGAGATTTTGACCGTGACGGCGATCTCGATCTCTTGATTACTACCAACAACGGTCCCGCGTATCTCTATCGCAACGACCAACTCGGTGGAAATCGCAGTATTCGCTTCCATTTGGTTGGAACGAAATCAAACCGCGATGGCGTCGGCGCGAATGTCCGGGTCTCGGCGGGAGGAATCACACAATCTCGAACGGTCAAGGGCGGATCCAGCTACCTGTCGCAGTCCGAGCTGCCGGTGACATTCGGCCTCGAGAAACGCGACCACATCGACCACGTCGTGATCGAGTGGCCGAGTGGACGTACCGAAGACTACAAGAATCTTTCAGCTGGACGCTCGTACGAATGCACGGAGGGAAAAGGAATCGCGGCGAAAGACGGTTACTGAGTCGAAGCGACCGTGTGCTTCGCAACCGTTCCCGTGGCGATCAGCTCGATTTCAACCGTATCGTTGACTTTCAGAAAAAGTGTACTTGGATTCTTCATTCCCCATTTTGCATACGGCACCGTAAAGTGTACGTTCGCGGTCCAATGATCGGCTGAAGTCTCAACCGTCGCGGGAACAGTGATCTCGCGGTCGGTGCCGTGGATGCTGAAGATTCCGTGGACCATCACCGAGGACTTGCCATCTTGCGGAATCTGGCCCTCGATTCGGTCCGGCCGGAATGCGATGACCGGATATTTGGCGCTCTCCAGCACTTCTTTGTGCATCTTGCGGTCGCGCATTCCGCTGCCACTGTCGCCGCTCGTGGCATCCACGGTAATTTCTCCCGCAACCTTGCCCGCCGACTCAAGCTGCAACGCTCCGCGCTTGACCTTAAACGTTCCGTGAACCGTATGCAAAACGTCGCCCAGTGTGAACTTCACGTTGCTTTGTGCGGGATCGACTTGATATGCAGTTTCCTGTGCCGCAGCCGCCGCCACGAACAACGCGAGCGAAACACAAACATGTTTGAGATTTGTCAGCCTCATGCGGTGAGCAGTCCCCATCCCAGGGTCAATCCATCGACTGCGAGATGCAACGGCGACAGAATCCCTACATGTAGTTCCAGCAAACTTTCGAGGACGTACGGGCGCCGCTGAAAAGCTCGGATCGTCCGCTTCTGCAGCCGGGGACGCCGGTCCAGCAACAGCATCAGCCGCGCCATCAACCGTGGCCGCAGGGCAAGGCGTTGATGCTCCCTCTCGTAGCGCTCAAGGTCGCCGCTCTCCAGGCAATCAGCGAGCACCATGGCCTGGCTGAAAGCAAGGCAGAGCCCTTCCCCGGTAATCGCGTCCACGGTCCCGGAGGCATCCCCAAGCAGTGCAACATTGCCGCGGCTTACCTGTTTGAGCCTCCCGGTGGCTGTCATCGCCCCCCGTTCGCTGGATGCTACTTCCTTCCCGCTCAATTTGTCGGCCAGTTGGGGAAAGTGCTGCAGGGCTTCTTCCAGCCTGAGCTTCGGATTGCGTGAAATCAGCGCTACGCACACCTGGTCTTGCGACACTGGTGTTACATAAATTTCGCCGAACGGCCCCCAGTGAAGCTCCATGTACTCGCTCCATGGTGCGATGCGGTAGTGCTGGCGAAACGCGTACCGGTATTTCCTCTGGCTGAAAGAGTCCAGATTAGACCACCGTCGGACGCGGGAATTCGCCCCATCGGCTCCAACAATCCATTGCGTCTTGATCTCATGATCGCCCGCGCGGACCCGATTCGCCGAAATACCATGCACTGGCGTCTGCCACAGCAGTTCAATGCCTAAGCCAGCAGCGCTCTCAGCCAAAGATTCGTGTAAAACCGTTCGTCGGATGCCGCATCCGGATTCTCCATTGGGAAATGCTGCATCAACGCTGATCCCCGCAGATATAAAACGAATCCCGCGAAATGGAAATGATTTCTCCGCCGCCACACTGACGCCCAATTTATCAAGCGCCACAAGGCCATCCGGCATGAGTCCTTCGCCGCATGGCTTGTCGATCGGCGCGCGCGCTCCATCCGCTACCGTAACGCGGAAGCCTTTCTTGCGCGCGGCAATCGCCGCCGCCAGTCCCGCGGGGCCTCCGCCAATCACAAATACGTCGGTTGAGTGCAAACGTTCCAGTCCTCACCACTTCAGAAGCACGAGCTCCGAACAGAAACCGGGACCCATTGCCGCCAGAATGCCCAGTGTCCCTGGATCGGGCCGCCGGGTGCGCATTACATCTTCGAGCACCACCAGTACCGATGCCGACGACAGATTGCCAACTCTCTTCAAGCATTCCCACGATGCATCGAGTTGCCCGTTGTTCAATTCCAGCGCTGCGGCAGTCGCCTCCAACACCTTCGGACCGCCGGTATGCAGCACCCAACTTCCGACATCGGACCGCTTGTGTCCGTGATCCGCAAGGAATGCATCCACATCCTGGCCCAAGTGCTCGCGAATCAGCGTCGGCACTTCCGGCGATAGCGTGATGCGGAATCCCTTTTCGGTGACCTTCCATCCCATCATCTCTTCGGTTTTGGGATAGAAAACCGACCGCGTCGCCAAAATCTCAGGTCCGGTTGCTTTGACATCGCTTCCCGTCACAATCACCGCAGCCGATCCGTCCGCAAACAACCCGGACGAGATCAAGTTAGCCACCGATAAATCCTCGCGTTGAATCGTCAATGAGCAGAGTTCGACCGAAACAAGCGCAGCAGATTGTCCCGGATAGGCCCTCACATAGTCAGCACAGCGCGCAATTCCAGCCGCGCCTGCGACGCATCCCAATCCAAAAATCGGAACGCGCTTGATGTTCTTCTGCAGCCCCATGCGGTTGATCAGCAACGCATCAATCGATGGGCTGGAGATACCGGTCACGGACGTGAAGAACAGCGCGCCGAGCTGTTTTGGGTCGAGCCCTGCGTGATGCAACGCGCGGCACAACGCCTGTTCGCCTAACTCCTGCGCAACTTCAATCCAGACGTCATTCGCTTTGCCCCAGGTTTCGAGCTCGTAGTACTTCTCGGGCGGGATGGCCAGATGACGGCCGTCCACTGCGACGTTCTTATGCAGGCGGGCCAGCATCTGCGGATTACGCAGCCGGTCTCCCCAGTATTCCTGCAGCTTTTCGAGGAGAAATTTTTGCGGATAGTAGTGTTTTGGAAACGCGCTCGCGGCGCTGGCAATTTTCATTTGGTTTCGACCCGGTCCGGAATCGGAGTCAGCGCCACAACTCTCCGGACTGCACTGAATGAGAAATTAGATGACCGCGCGCTGCGGGCGGTTGTTCCCCTCGATGCGCCTCCAGGCTGATTCTCCCAAGCACCCGACACAGAGTTGTCACACTCTTGTCAAAATGCCGCTAAAGGATCAGGTACGAATTGCGCGCTTCGCGAGCCCCAGAGCTTCAGACCAGAATGCACCCGGAGAGTGTGCCAGTTCTATCACATCCCGCACTGCGAATACGAATTCGTCGATTTGAACATCAGTCACAACCAGTGGCGGCGCGACTTTGAGCACCATGAAATTATTTCCGCACACTTGCGTCAAAAAGCCGCAGTCACGGAATAGACGCATGACGACAATCTGTCCAAACATCCCTCCGTGGACGGCGCCAAACGCCTGGAATGGCAGCTTCAGCTTTAATTGCCGTGGTGATTGAAACTCGATCCCCATTAGCAGGCCAAGTCCACGAACATCCTTCACCATCTCGAAGTCCCCCGATACCTCGAGTAGACGGGATCGCAGATAGTTGCCAGCTTGGATGGAACGCTGCCCGAGTTTCTCCCTCTCTAACACTTCTAGAGTCGCGAGCGCGGCTCGCATCGCCAAACTGTTCTCGCTGTACGTGGACGTATGTACAAACGCGCGCGGCAGTGAAGGATAGACCGAATCACTCACCGCCTCTGACATCAGCACCGCTCCGCAAGGAACCAGACCTCCACTCAAGGCCTTCGCCAGGATGACCATATCTGGCTCAACAGCAAAATGATGCGCAGCCAGAAATTCGCCCGTCCGGTACATGCCGGTCTGTACTTCATCGAGCACAAACAAGGTGCCGTGACGCCGGCAAAGCGACTCTGCCTGACGCAAGTAGTCGAGATCGGGGACACGCACGCCGGCTTCCGATTGAACCGGCTCGACAATGTAAGCAGCAAACTTTCTGGATTTAAGCGCTGCCTCGAGCGCTTCAAGGTCACCGAACGGCACGAAGGCCGCATCTTGCAGCAACGGCCCGAACCCTTCCCGCCAGAAGTTGTCGCTCATCAGCGACAGAGCGCCGCAGGTGAGGCCGTGAAATGCGTGCTCAGCAGCGAGAATTCCTTTTCGTCTGGTGTGGGCGCGCGCAAACTTTATCGCCGCCTCAACTCCTTCGCTGCCCGAAGAGCAGAAGAAAGCCCGGCCCAGTCTCCCTCCGGCACGCTCGCAGAGTTTCTCGGCCAACTCTCCGGCAAGATCCGCGACATGCGTCTGGATCATCGCCGGCCCGCTGCGCCCCAACTCCGCCTGCAATGCGCGAACTACGTCCGGATGATTGTGCCCTACATTGTGGACGCAATACCCTGACAGAAAGTCGAGGATACGCCGACCATCCTCGGCGAACAGCTCAGTACCCACGCACCGTTCATATCGAACGTTCATCTGCAGCAGATCTAGCAGCCGCACCCACTCTGGATTGACCCGCTCTGCGTACCGCCTTGCAAACTCTGATGAACGTCCGACGTGAATCGCTGTACTCATGCCTCTCCTGGATTATGGGGTTAAGACGATCGAGGTAGGGGCTGATCCTGAATACGTAGACACTGAGGTCAGAGTGCCGCTGCTGGACGCAAGGCTGAAAGACTGCACCCCTGACTGACTTCCTACAAACAGAAAATTTCCGCTGGGATCCATTGCAATAAAACTTGGTTGGCTGCTGGTTCCAAACGGAGACGCCGAGAGCAGCGTAATCGAACCGTCCGAACCGATGGAATATCCCGCCAGATTGCTCGATCCTTGATTGGCTACGTAGAGATATTTTCCGGACTTATCCACCAACAGCGCCGTTGGCGAGGAAAAGGATTCTCCCACCGGCGAATTCGCGAGCTGAGCTATAGATCCATCCCCGTTGATCGTGAACTCGGAAATCGAATTGTCCGGGGCGCGGTTCGCCGTATACAAGAATTTCCCGCCCGGATCGATCGCCAAGCCCGTAGGATCCGTGCCGGTCAAAAACGGAGTCCCCTGAACTATCGTCGGCTGCCCCGAATTCAGAGAAAACGCTTCAATCACTCCGGGAGTACCCGCGCCTGTCAGGTAAAGAAAGTTGCCGGATGGCGATAGCACCATATTCAACGCGCTCATCCCGATGGGATACGAACCAATGAACGTCGTGAGAACTCCGGTGCTTGGGTCAATCTTATAAATTGTGAGGTCGAACGATCCAGAATTCGCCACATACAAAAACGCTCCAGATGGATCCATCGCCAACAGTGTCGGAGCGGTTCCCGCAGTCGCCCGCGGCGTCACTTCATTCAAGTCTCCCGTGCTGGCAATTGTGAACAACGAGACGTTTCCCGACCCGGAATTCGCCGCGTACAAAAACTTCTTCGACGGATGAATGGCCAGTGCCTCGACCGCCGCGCCGGCGGTGATCGGACTGGAAACGAGCTGTGTCAATGCCCCTGAATTTGGATCCTCGCGGTACTCAACGATCTCACCTGCACCGCCGCTCGGTAGTGCACCGTACAAATACCGGCTGTTCGACGAATTGCTGCAACTGATCCCAAGACCCAGGCTCGCGCAAACAAGCAACAGAGCCGCTGCTCTCTTTAGCATCCCTGACTCCTCAAAAAATGTCTTGAAAACGAAATTGGAAAATCGCTGGTCCGACTGTCAAAATTATTGGACAAAGAGTCGCACTCAGGCGTTCTACTCGCGACCCCTATCATACGGGACAAGCGCATTCCCGTGCAGCAGCAACGGCTCTCTGCTTTCCGATGCGCTCATTTCGCGTTCAGGTTGTACCTGGATGCGGCAGTCCGCTCAGTGCGCCGGACTCGGGCTCGGGTGCGTCGCGGGCAGCGCTTCGTCTTTCTTGCCTCCGCGCAACGCCAAGCGCAGGCGGTCGAGATATACGTAGACCACCGGAGTCGTGAACAGCGTCAGCGCCTGGCTCACGATCAACCCGCCTACAATCGTGATGCCTAGAGGACGATGTAACTCGGAACCTGTTCCCGAGCCCACCGCGAGCGGCAAACCACCCAGCAAGGCCGCCATCGTCGTCATCATGATCGGACGGAACCGCAAGATGCACGCGTCATAAATCGCTTCGACCGGCTTCTTGCCTTGGTTGCGCTCCACTTCCAGCGCCACGTCAATCATCATGATGGCGTTCTTTTTCACAAGGCCAATCAGCAGGATAATCCCGATCATCCCGATCACGTTTAACTCGTTATGCGTAAGGAGCAGTGCTAACAAGGCTCCAACACCCGCCGACGGAATCGTCGAAAGAATCGTGATGGGATGCATGTAGCTCTCATAGAGCATGCCCAATACGATATACACCGCGCCCAAGGCCGCGATGATCAGAATCAGCATGTTGGATTTTGAATCCTGGAATGCCGCGGCCGTGCCTTGAAAACTTGCCGTGATCGATGGCGGAAATCCGATGCTGCGCTCGGCGTTCTCAATCGAATCCGTCGCCTGCCCTAACGATATCCCCGGCGCCAGATTGAACGAAATCGTCACCGAGGGTATCTGGCCCTGATGGTTGACCGCCAGCGGCGTATTGGAAGGTTCAAAGTGAGTGAACGCCGCCAGAGGAATGGGCGTGCCGGTCGTCGACTTCAGATAAATATTCTGCAGTGCTTCAGGCGTCTGCTGATATTGCTCCGCAACTTCCATCACGACGTGATACTGGTTCAGCGGAAGATACATCGTCGACACCTGGCGTTGCCCGAATGCGTCGTAAAGGGCATTGTCCAGTGTTTGCGGCGTGATTCCCATCCGGCTGGCGGTGTCGCGGTCGATCACCAGCTTCGCCTGCAAGCCTTTGTCCTGCTGATCGGAGTTCTGGTCGCGTAACTCGGGCAGAGAGCGCATCTTCTGCAATAGCCTCGGAGCCCAGGTGTTCAACTCATTGATGTCCGCGCTCTGCAACGTGTACTGATACTGTGCGTTGCCGAAACGGCCGCCAATCGTCAACTCCTGAGACGATTGCAGAATTAGAGTCGCTCCTGGCACAACCGCCAGTTTTCCACGCAATCGATTGATGACGTCATCGGACGTAGGGTAATGGCACCCTTGCCAGAAATGCTGCTTCTCACATTTACCCCGCTGGTTTAGGGGTTTCAGCATCACAAAGAAGCGCCCTTGATTCAGTGCCGTATTCCCGCCAGTAAATCCTGCCATCGTGTCCACTGCGGGGTCCGCCATGACGATCTTCACGTAGCGCCGCATCTTTTCAGACATCGACTGAAAGGAGATGTCCTGTGCTCCGATCAATGACCCTTGAATGCGGCCGGTATCCTGCTGCGGAAAGAATCCCTTGGGCACCTTGTAGTACAGCCAACCGCTGAGCACGGCAACTCCGATCGTGACTACGAGCGTCACGAATTGATATCGCAGCACCCACTTAAGAGCGTGTCTATACCCGCCAAGCATCCGGTCGAATGACCATTCGCTGGTTCTGTAGAAGATGTTGTGCTTCTCGTCCTTGACCGGTGGCCTGAGAAACTTCGCACACATCGTCGGAGTCGTCGTCAAAGAAACCACCAGCGACACCGCGATTGCCACGCTCAAGGTGACGGCGAATTCGCGGAACAGCCTTCCCACGATCCCGCCCATCATCAGCAACGGAATGAACACGGCCACCAAAGACGTGCTCATCGACAGAACTGTAAATCCAATCTCTGCCGCTCCTTTGAACGTCGCCGGCACCACTCCCATTCCATGTTCGATATATCGAGTGATGTTCTCGAGGACCACAATCGCATCGTCCACCACGAATCCCGTCGAGATCGCCAGCGCCATCAGGGACAAATTGTCCAGGCTGTATCCCAGCAGGTACATCACCCCAAACGTTCCGACGAGGGAAAGCGGGACCGCGATGCTGGGGATGATCGTGGCGCGCACGGTGCGCAGAAACACGAACACCACCATGATCACGAGGACAATGGAAATCAGCAACGTACGCTCGATGTCTTTGACCGACGCCCGTACCGAAGTCGTACGGTCCATCACAACGGAGAGCTTCATCGCAGGCGGGATCGAGGATTGAAGGTAAGGAATGACCTCCTGCACCCGGTCCACCGTGTCGATGATGTTCGCCCCGGCCTGGCGGAAAATCGCCAGCATGACTCCCGACTTCCCGTTGATCAATCCCAGGTTGCGCCGGTCCGTGAGCGAATCCATCACCTCGCCTACATCCCCGAGGCGCACCGCCGCCCCGTTGTTGTAGGCCACAATCAGAGGGCGATATTGATCCGCTGTAAAGAGCTGGTCGGTGTCATCGAGCGCGTATGTCCGCGATCCGTCGGAAACCGCGCCTTTGGGCCGGTTGGCGTTCGCAGCGTTGAGTGCGTTGCGCACGCTATCCAGGCCGATGCCGAGTTTGTTCAGCAGAGTGGGATTCACTTCCGCTCGCACCGCTGGTTGCGACGATCCCCATACAAAGACCTGCCCTACTCCCTGCACCTGTGCCAGCTTCTGCGCCAGGATGGAGTCGGCTGCGTCGTACATCTTAGGGATTGTTTCGGTGTCGGAAGTTAATCCCAGGAGAAGAATTGGCGCGTCGGAGGGATTTACCTTTCGATAGCTCGGATTGCTCGGCAGATTGGCGGGAAGCTGGCTGCGCGCGGCATTAATAGAAGCCTGCACATCGCGAGCCGCTGCATCAATATTGCGGTTCAGATCGAATTGCAGCGAGATTCCAGTGCTGCCCAGCTGACTCGAAGAAGTCATCTGGTTGATCGCTGCGATGCGTCCGAACTGGCGCTCCAGCGGCGTCGCCACTGCCGATGCCATGGTTTGCGGATCAGCCCCCGGCAGCGACGCACCCACGCTGATGACCGGGAAATCCATCTTCGGCAATGAAGCGACCGGAAGAAAATTGAACGCGAGAATTCCCGAGAGCAATAGCGCCGCCGCCAGCAGCGACGTACCGATCGGACGCCGTATGAATGGAGCCGAAATGCTCATCGTCTAATCCCCAGCGGCTGGCTCCTCGCGTGGAATCGGATTCCCCACCCGGTATTTCGAAAACCGCTGCGCCAGCCGATCAAACCACAGATACACGACAGGAGTCGTGTAAAGCGTCAGCAACTGGCTGAGTAGCAACCCACCAACAATCGTGATGCCCAGCGGGCGGCGCAACTCCGCACCAGTTCCCGTCCCCAATGCCAGCGGAAGACCGCCCAGCAGTGCGGCCATCGTCGTCATCATGATCGGACGGAATCTCAGCAGGCACGCCTGGTAGATCGCTTCCTCCGGCGGCTTGTGCTCATCGCGCTCTGCCTCCAAAGCGAAATCGATCATCATGATGGCGTTCTTCTTCACAATTCCAATCAGCAGGATGATTCCTATCAGCGCTACCACGGTCAGATCGTTCCCCGTGATCATCAGGGCGAGGATTGCACCAACGCCGGCCGAAGGTAGTGTCGAAAGGATCGTCACCGGGTGGATGTAACTCTCATAGAGCACTCCCAGCACGATGTAGACCGTGATCACGGCAGCCAAAATCAGGAAGGGTTCCGATGCGAGTGAGTTCTGAAACGCTGCCGCCGTCCCTTGGAACGACGCATGAATACTGGGTGGAAGCTGAATCTCTTTTTCTGCCTGCTGGATCGCCTGCGTAGCTTCTCCCAACGAGGATCCCGGCGCAAGATTGAACGATAGCGTTACCACGGGGAACTGTCCCTGATGGTTCACGGCCAGGGATGCGCTCGTCGATCCCAAATGTGTGAATGTCGAAATCGGAACCGGCGCGCCGCTCGTGCTGACACTTGCGCCATTCGCAGTCGGAGCGCCCGTATTGGCCGTTACGGTGCTTGGGCGAATGTAAATATCTCTCAAGTTCGCCGGCGTCTGCGCGAAGTTGGGCAGCACCTCGAGCACCACATGGTACTGATTCAACTGTGTAAAGATCGTCGACACCTGCCTCTGTCCGAAAGCGTCGTACAGCGTGTTGTCGATCGCCTGCGGAAAGATCCCGAGCCTCGACGCCGTATCGCGGTCGATCGTCACTGTAGTTTTCAGCCCGTTATTCAGCTGATCGGTTGCAACGTCGCGCAACTCCGGCAGAGTTTGCAGCTTGGCGACCAGCTTCGGAGTCCACTGCGCCAGTTCTTGAGCGTCCGCATCTTCGATCGAGTACTGAAACTGTGTTCGGCTGACTCGGTCCTCTACCGTCAGATCCTGCACTGGCTGCATGTACAGCGTGATCCCGTTGATTTTGTTTATTTCGGGCTGCAGGCGGCGAATGATTGCCGATGAATCGTCGGGCCTCTCGTCCCGCGGCTTCAAATTGATCTGAATTCTGCCCTGGTTCGGAGTCGTGTTCGTCCCATCTACCCCAATGAATGACGAAAGGCTGTCTACGTCCTTGTCTTGCAGGATAACTTTGGCAAGCTCCTGCTGCCGCTCCGACATCGCTGCAAACGAAACATCATCCGGGGCCTCTGAGATGCCAAGGATTACGCCCGTATCCTGCACTGGGAAGAAGCCTTTTGGAACGACGACGTACAGGAACAGCGTCAGCACCAACGTGCCGAATGTGACCAGCAACGTCGCGGTCTGGTGCTTCAACACCCACTTCACGGTGCGACCGTAAAAGGCAATGATCCGGTTGTAATAATCCTCGGTGACCTCGTAAAACTTCCCTTTCTGTCCCTCCTTACGATGCTTCAGCAGTTTTGCGCTCATCATCGGCGTCAAGGTCAATGAAACGCCAGCCGATACCAGAATCGTCACCGCCAGCGTAATGGCAAACTCGCGGAACAGCCGTCCAACGATGTCGCCCATGAACAGCAGCGGGATCAGCACCGCAATCAGCGAGACCGTGAGTGAAATAATCGTGAACCCGATCTGGCTGGAACCTTTCAAGGCTGCATCCAGCGGCGAGTCGCCCGCCTCCAGGAAGCGGTCGATATTCTCGATCATGACGATCGCGTCATCGACCACAAAGCCGGTCGAGATCGTCAGCGCCATCAGGGTCAGATTGTTCAGGCTGTACCCAAGCAGGTACATGACGCCAAACGTTCCGATCAGCGAAAGCGGCACGGCCACGCTGGGAATCACTGTCGCCGACAGGTTCCGCAAGAAGAGAAAAACCACCATCACGACGAGCGCGATGGCCAGCATCAACTCAAACTCAACGTCCTTCACCGAGGCGCGGATGGTGATGGTGCGGTCGGTAAGAATTTGCACCTTGACGGCAGCGGGCAGAGACGCCTGCAATTGCGGCAGCAACTTCTTGATGCGGTCCACGACGCTGATGATGTTCGCGCCCGGCTGCCGCTGAATATTCATGATCACGGCCGGATTCAGATTCATCCATGCCGCCAGCTGATTGTTCTCCGTGCCGTCGATCACGTTGGCGACATCGCTCAACCGTACCGGCGCGCCGTTGCGGTAAGCGATCACAATCGGCTTGTACTGATCGCTCGAAAACAGCTGGTCGTTGGCGCCGATCGTGTATGACTGTCGCTGTCCATCGATCACGCCCTTCGCCTGATCGACGTTCGCCTGCGCCAGCGCTGCACGCAAATCTTCGAGGCTCAGGCCGTACGAAGCCAGCGCCGTGGGATTCGCCTGAATGCGGACCGCCGGCTTCTGGCCGCCGCTGATCGAAACCAGTCCAACTCCCGGCAACTGAGAGATCTTCTGCGCCAGGGACGTATCCGCGAGATCTTCCACCTTCGAAAGTGGCAGGGAGTCCGAGGTCAGCGCCAGCGTCAGGATCGGCGCATCCGCCGGATTCACCTTGTTGTAAATCGGAGGATTAGGAAGATCTGCCGGCAGGTAAGTGCCCGAGGAATTGATCGCCGCCTGTACCTGCTGCTCTTCAACGTCGATGTTCTCGTCGAGCCCGAACTGCAACGTGATGATCGAGCTTCCGTACGAGCTCGTCGACGTCATTTGGCTCAGGCCGGGCACCTGCCCGAACTGCCGCTCGAGAGGTGACGTCACCGACGACGCCATCACATCCGGCGACGCGCCGGGATAAAACGTCACAACCTGAATCGTGGGGTAGTCGACCTCAGGCAGGGCTGAGACCGGTAGCTGCATGAACGCAACCGCCCCGACCAGCAGCACCCCGATCATCAGCAGCGTAGTCGCTACTGGCCGGAGAATGAATAATCTTGAAGGACTCATGAGCCTGAATTCTGATCGTCCCCGCCAGAGGTTCCAAAGCCGCCCTCGAAGGACTTCGCATCTCGCCGATTGCGATTCACCGGGCCGGAGGTTCCGGTTTTCGGCGTGGTCTCGCGCGGCTCAATATGGCTTCCGGTCTGCAGCTTGTCCTGGCCGTCCGTGACCACCGTATCGCCGGGATTGACTCCATCCGCAACAACCGTCGTATCGCCCTGCGTCAGCGAGATCGTCACCTGCCGGTCCTTCACGGTCTTGTCCGGATTGACCGTATATACGAACGTACCTTGTGGCCCGCGCAGCACGGCTGCCGTCGGCACCACCGTACTGTTCTTACGCGTCTCCAGCAGCAAATCGGCGTTCACGAACTGGTTCGGCCAGAGCTTGTTGTCATTGTTGTCGAACACTGCCTTCAGCTTCGCCGTTCCCGTGGTCGGATCGATTTGGTTGTCGATCGTAAGCAGCTTCCCGGAAGCCAGCTTCGTCTGATCGTCGCGGCTGAATGCATCGACTTCCAGCGTCCTGCCGCGCATATGCGATGCCACGTTCCCCAGCACATCTTCCGGCAACGTAAAGATCACCGCGATCGGCTGCAGTTGCGTCAGGATCAGCATCGGGTTCGTGTCCGAGGCATGCACGATGTTCCCTGGATCGACCTGCCGCAGCCCAACGCGTCCATTAAACGGAGCAGTGATGTGGCAGTACGTGATGTTCAACTTCGCGCTGTCGATCTGCGCCTGATCATTTCGGACAGTGCCGTCCAGCTGATCGACCAGCGCTTTCTGCGTATCCACTTGTTGCTGAGCAATGCTCCCCGACGGAATCAAAGCGGTGTACCGCTCCAGATTCAATTTCGCGTCTCGCAGTGACGCCTGGTCCTTGAACAGTTGCGCCTGCAGTTGCTCGACCTGCACCTGGTACGGGCGTGAGTCGATCTCAATCAGCAGCTCGCCCTGGTGAACGTCCTGACCTTCGCGGAAATTCACCTTCATGATCTGCCCGTCCACCCGGCTCTTGATATTCGCCGTGTTGAACGCCGTCACGCTTCCGAGGCCGGACAGATAGACCGGCACATCTTGCTTCACGACCGGCGCCACAGCAACCGATACTGCCCGCGGCGCCGCGGCGTGCGCGTTCTGTTTCGGGGATGCGGCGCTGCTGCACCCCACAACCACCGCAAGGGACGTCATTAGTAGAGAAAGCGCGGCCAAACGCGCGATGAGTACAGCCTTGGCTCTGGAGCGGAAGAAATGTTTCATAATCACAGGGTTTGTCCGTCGACCTCTTTATCTCGGACCCGGTAGGATGTCCGAGTATTAGACGTATGCATTTTAGACTCGGTTGCGGCAACTCACCCCGCTAAGCGGGATCGTGTCGGCGGGGCCATGTCTCACGTCGAGTCAGGTCGTAGCCAGTAAGTGAGGTTGCGCGGCAGAACCGCGACCCTATTAGGATCAATCCCTTCCCCGCCACCGGTCAAGGCTCAAGTGCATGTTTTACATATCTTTACCCGCCTTGACGCTCTGTTTACCGAGAGGCTTTTCAGCACGAAAACAGACTTGCTGGCCTGCTGCGAGTCAACTCACGCGATAAGCGGAGGCTTGGGATGAGGATGTGCTAGCCGCGAAGCGGCGAAAGAATGCAGCCCACAGCGCAAGCTGTGGGTCGCATGTCAGAATCTGAACTAAGCCCCTTAAGGGGCGAAAGAAACGCCGCCGGATTATGACGCCCTCAGCGCCGCTCCCACCGGATGCCCGTTCTCATACAGAGCAAT
>Ga0335079_10001296_pt1 | contig 28586 bp, 22 predicted proteins | sample Lox_Sample_33_FD_206719 | JGI IMG/M metagenome (GOLD analysis project Ga0335079, IMG submission 206719) | Soil microbial communities from Loxahatchee National Wildlife Refuge, Florida, United States - Lox_Sample_3.3 | ecosystem: Environmental > Terrestrial > Soil > Wetlands | place: USA...
GTTTTGCGATTTCGTAACTGTGCCCGCCAAGGCCCACCGTGGCGTCGATATAGGTCCCGCCACGCCGCACGGCTAAAAAGTCGATCGCTTCTTTTAAAAGAACCGGAACATGGCTCGCTTCCCTTCCACCACCATGTCCAACCCCCTGAGGGGTGTCTTGTGATCCCTCGCCCACTAGATGCCCAGTTCGTCGAGCGTCTTCTCATCCTCAGGCGTAAACTTTTCTTCTTCGATCTCCCGTTTGAACAGCTCCAGATTCCTGACCACGAGATACGTCAGGTTGCCCAGAACCGCTACCTCGCCCTTGATCTGTCCGGACTCTCTCAGCAACTGCGGCAGCAACAAACGCCCTTGCCCATCCATCTCGACCTGCTGCCCGTAGTAGTTGGTACGGTCGAGAAATTTCTTTTTCGTAGGATTGAAATTGGAGAGCGCCGCCAGCTTCTGCTCGATCCGTTCCCATTCCTCGAAGGGATATACTTGTGCAACCTTTCCATCCAGGCTGGTGATGTAGAATTGCTGCCCGTATTTCTCGTCGATCACCCGCTTGAACTCGGCCGGGATCTTGAGACGGCCCTTCTCGTCGACCCGGGTTGGATGATTGCCGCGAAACATGATTCAAGGAGGTCAAAACTGCATAACCGCGGGTCAATCTCGGGCAATTCGGGCTGTTTGTCGTACGGCTGGGTCGGAATTCCACCGGCTCCTCGATTTCAGCTCCTGCTTCCCACGGCCCCTACTCTACTCGCCACTTCTTACCACTTTCTCCCACATCTTAGCCGTAAGTCGTTTATTGTCAAGCAGAAACTTGCAGGTGAGGGCCACCCTGGAAGAGCAATTCCGGAAAGCGCGAAAGCTTGTGGTTAACCAATCGTAGAACCACAAGCTGTTGGGTTTACGGCCCTGATTCCTTCGCTATTCTTTCGCTCACATTTTTCTTGATCTTCGCTACTGGCGCGTGATTTGTTGTGGAAATTTTTCCCGATCACCGCTCTCGCCGAGGAACGACGCCATCCCTGCTCGGAAGTGACTCATCCAAGTGAAACCAAATTTGTGCAGGAGCGCGAGGGCCAATCATGAAGTCGTCACATTTGTTCTTGTTCGTCGCTTTGTTCCTTCCGTCGTTAGGAGCAGCGCAACAAAATCCTGCTCCTCTTTATCCTTCTCCCGGAAATCCCGCAGACGCGCAATCACAAGCGAATCAGTCGATTCAGGAAAATTCGGAAATGCCGGTGTTTCGCGTCAACGTATACGCGCGAAGCGCACGGGCGGTGAACTACCGCAATCGCGGTGGTTCCACGACCGTCGATTTCAAAGGCACGAGTTTGATGCCGGCAATCAATGGCCACGCAAAAGTAGACGGCAAAGCCGGCCGGCTTGCCATTGACGTCGAACTCAACCACATGGATTCGCCCGCTAAGGTCGGTCCGGAGTACCTGACATACGTGTTGTGGGCCGTAACCCCCGAAGGGCGCGCCGTGAATCTCGGGGAAGTTTTGCCCGGAGGAAATGGAAAAGACAAGCTCTCGGTTACAACGGACCTACAGGCATTTGGATTGATCGTCACTGCGGAGCCGTATTTTTCGGTGACACATCCGAGCAATGAAGTGGTCGCGGAAAACGTCGTCTTGCAGAACACCAAGGGCTTCGAAGAGTCGATCGACGCCAAGTTCGATGTGCTGGAAGGGCGGGAGTACATCATCGATGTGCCAGCCGATCAACTTCCGTCCGCCCAAGCGCAGCCCAACGTTCCTCTCGATCTGCTGGAAGCCCGAAACGCAGTCGCGATCGCCAAAGCGGCGGGAGCGCAGGACTATGCGCACGACAGCGTCATGAAAGCGGAAGACATGCTGCAGCGGGCCGAAGACTACTATCAACGGAAGCAAGGACGGACACCGATCGGCACGGCCGCGCGCGGCGCAATCCAGATGGCCGAAGACGCTCGCGTCATTACCCTTCGGAAGAAAGAGCAGGAGCGCGAAGAAGCGGCTCGCAAGGCTGCTGCGGACGCCAGGGCAAAAGCAGAAGCTGACGCGGAAGCCGCCCGCCAACACGCTGCCGCCGCACAGGCACAGGCTGACGAAGATGCCCGGCGCAGGGCAGAGGCGGAACAGGCCCGCGCCCTAGCCGAACAGCAGCAAGCGGCCGCCCTGGCGCAACAACAGCAAGCACAGGCGCAGGCGGAGGCCGCGCGAGAAGCTGCCGAGGATGCTCAGCGCAAGCAACAAGAGGCCCAGCGCCAGAGCGAAGAAGCAGAACGTGAGAAGCAGGAAGCGATCCAACAGAAAGAAGAGTTGCGCGCGCGCCTGCTGGCACAATTGAACCAGGTTCTTCAGACCCGCGACACAGCCCGAGGGTTGATCGTCAGCATGCCGGATGTCCTATTTGACTTCAACAAGTACACGCTCAAGCCCGAGGCTCGCGAGCGCCTGGCCCGAATCTCGGGAATCGTGCTCGCTTATCCGGACCTCAAGCTGGATGTCGAGGGCCACACCGACAGCATTGGCAGCGACGAATACAATCAGACGCTCTCCGAAAAACGCGCTGGTACGGTACGTGGATATCTCGTGTCTTCGGGAGTCACTCCCGATCACGTTACGGCGGTGGGACTCGGCAAAGCTGATCCGGTTGCCGATAACAGCACAGCATCGGGCCGTAAGCTGAACCGGAGAGTGGACCTGATCGTTTCCGGCGATGTGATCGGTTCACAGCAGACGCAACCGACCCCGCCCGCATCCGGAGGTCCATCGAATCCTTAGCCCAAGCTAGAGTTCAATTTCGGGATGGCTGCCTCGTTGGCTCGAATCGGGAATCGATCGTAGTATCGAAGCCGGGTATGACCAGTCATCTCGAATTTGAGCAATGGGTCCCTTTTCCAGTCGAAATCGTATTCGGGTTCTTTTCCAATCCTGCAAACTTGCCGCGCATCATGCCAACTGCGAGCGGAACGAGGCTCGATCGAGTCAATTTAGTATCTCCGCTGGGAACAGCTCGCACTGACGCGGCCGGGGTCGGAACGACGATTGCGACTTCGTTCCGCATCATTCCTTTTCTTCCGTTTCGTGCGCGGTGGATTGCCCGAATCACTGAATTTGAGAGAAATCACCATTTCGCTGACATCCAGGATCAGGGTCCGTTCAAGAGCTGGCATCATCGACACGAGTTTCTTTCGGAGACTCGCCAGAATGTGCAGGGGACGCTGGTGCGCGACGTCATCGACTACGAAGTGGGATTCGGGCCGCTGGGATCTGTGGCGAATTCGTTATTCGTCCGTCGGCAGATGAAGGCTACATTTGACGAACGGCAAGCGAAGCTGCCTCGTCTTCTACAGCAATGAGCACGGCTACTTTTGTGGCTCGACAAAGACGGCGGTGCCGTACGCGAGCACTTCGGTGACTCCTTGCATCACCTCTGTCGCGTCGTAGCGAGCACAGACAACAGCATTCGCTCCGAGCTCTGCCGCGTGCTGCAGCATCAGATCAAACGCTTCTTGCCGCGTTTTCTCACAAAGATTGGTGAGCAGGGTGATGTTGCCGCCGACGAGGGTCTGCAGGCCGGCGCCGATCGTGCCAAAGATGGAGCGCGAGCGAACCACAATTCCTCGCACAACACCGAGCGTTCGGGTCACGCGGAATCCATCGAGTTCAAACTGCGTGGTCACCATGTTGTGAGCGACCATTCTGCCTGCGCTGTAACCGGTTGCCATAGATCGTTCCTCTCTCCAAAACAGAACTATAGCGCCGAGTCTCGGCGCGGAACGAGTAACTTTTGGGGAGCAGAGGTGCAGGTCGTGGTCTCAAGTGTTGGGTCTTCGGGCTGAGGCGTTCGTCGTCGTCTCCATTCATAGCACTTTCAGTTCTATCGCATTTGAAACCTGACGCCGCAGGCAAAGACCAAAGACCCAATACCTACGACCTAAGACTGGCCTGCCCTATTCCAGCTCAGACGCTATAAAGAACTCTCCCGAAGAATTGTCGTATTCGATTCGCAGGACGTTCGGCTTGCAGCAGACCTGGCAGTCTTCCACGTAGCTCTGACGCCGTCCGGCAGACGCATCCACGGAGGTAACGTTCCACTCGCCGCACGACGCGCACTGAAATCCCGATTCCATCGTCCCCAGAGTACTTCACCAGAAGACCATTGGGTTTAATGCGAAGCTGCCAACATATAATGTCCAAACTCTATTTGCAGGACTGGGGGACGGATGATTTCTCGTCGTAAGTTCCTGGAACTGGGTGGCGCGTCAGCAGGCTTAGTCGCGGCGGCGTCGAGTTCGGTGGCCCTTTCTGCGCCAGTTGATGACGCTTCCCTGCCTCCTTCGATCGCCAAGCTGCAATCGCGAAAGTCGGAGGCAACTCCGATCACGCGGGAAGAACGAACTCAGCGGCAGGAACAAGCGCGCAAGCTCATGTCCGAGAACGGCCTCGGCGCGATTCTCCTGATGGAAGGAACGTCTCTCCGCTACTTTACAGGGATGCGCTGGTGGGGCGGCGAGCGCATGTTCGCGTTCGTGCTGCCTGCGAAGGGCTCAGCATTTTATGTGTGCCCTGCGTTCGAAGAAGGACGGGCGCGCGAGCAGATCTCGAACTCGCCGGACGGAGCGCAACCGGATGTACGCATTTGGCAGGAAGACGAAAGTCCATATGATCTGGTGGCGAAGGGCCTGATGGAACGGGGAGTCGCTACTGGAAAAGTGGGGCTGGAGGAATCCATTCGCTTCGTTTTTGCTGACGGCCTCGCAAAAGCCTCGCCGCATACAAAGTTCGTGAGTGCGACGCCCGTCACCGCCGGCTGCCGGATGATCAAGAGCTCTCACGAAATCGCGCTGATGCGGCTCGCGTCGCAAGTCACGCTTTCGGTCTACGAAGCCGTGTATCAGGCTCTCAAGGCAGGGATGACCCAACATGAGTTTGGTGGATTGATCGACAAGGCGTATGCGCGAGTAGGGTTCCCCGGTGACGCCTCCGTCATGGTTGATGAGTACACCGCATCTCCGCACGGATCGCTTACGCCGCAGGTGATCCACGACGGATCGATCCTCATGATCGATGATGGCTGCACGGTCGAAGGATACCAATCGGACATCACAAGGACCTTCGTTCTGGGAAAGGCCACCGACAAGATGAAGCAAGTGTTCGATGCCGTACACCAGGCGCAATCCGCGGCTTTGGCGATAGCTCGGCCTGGAGTGGAGTGCGGCGCGGTCGATGCGGCTGCACGCAAGGTCGTTTCAGAGGCCGGTTTTGGCCCAGACTACAAATACTTTCGGCATAGAGTTGGACACGGACTCGGAATGGACGGCCACGAGTGGCCTTATCTAGTACGTGGCAATCGCGCGAAGCTTCAAGCAAATATGACGACCAGCAATGAGCCGGGGATCTACATTCCAGGCGAGTTCGGAATCCGACTCGAAGACGACATGCACGTGACGGAGAACGGCGCGGAATTATTTACGCCGCAAAGCCCGTCGCTTGAGGATCCGTTCGCAAAGAGCTAAACGTCGGATAATGTCATTTCGACGCATGACGCCACTTGGAATGGAGCCAGATGAGGACTCCAAGTGCGCAGACTTCCGCTGGGCCCGGTGGGACGAACTGAAAATGCCACGGACTCATCTGCTGGACCGCAACTACATACACGGCCCAGACACCGCCGGCGATGACAACGAGTGCGCCGAATCCTTCCTCTGCTCGGGTGCTGATCCAGCTTTGTTTTGGAGTATCTTTTTCGGCCAAGTGGATGGCCGGGTAGGCAGGAGAGTTGCGCTTGACGTACCCTTCGCGTTCCTCGTCGCAGTCCATAGAAACGCCCCGTTACTACGCCCAGCATGCCACGGAAGTGGTGCAGCGGCGCATTACGGCAGTAACGGGGCGTATCTGATTACCAGCGCAGCTTTTCCAGATACTGATAGCTGGCGGTGATGCTCTCGATCGGATCTTTCGGACGGTCGTGCTCGACGATGTAGTGCTTGATTCCCGCCTCGCCCGAATGTGCAAAGATTCTCTTCCAGTCGATCACGCCACTGCCCACTGAGGTCAGATCAACGGAATCTCCAAAGCTCTGGCTTCCGCCGGACGTGATTTTCGGCATTGTTTTCACATCTTTGACGTGAACGAGCGGGAAGCGACCTGGATACTTTTTGAAGTACTTCAGGGGATCCGTCCCAGTGGTTGAGATCCAGCACAGATCCATTTCCATGACGACCAATTTGGGATCGCACATCCGCAGCAACTCGTCATAAGGGAGCTTGCCATCAGTGGGAAGGAACTCAAACCAGTGGTTGTGATAACCGAACTTCAGTCCGGCCTTGTTGCACTGCTCGCCACACTTGTTGAACTTCTCGGATGCCTGCTTCCAGATGTCCGGCGACTTGCGCAACTCTTCTGGGATCCACGGGCAGATTACGTAGTCGAGGCCGATTTCCTTAGAAGTCTCGATGACCGATGGGAACTTGTCGTCAAGCTCATCGTACTGAACGTGGGTGGAGGGAGCTTTCAAGCCGTTCTTGTCGAGTACCTCCCGCACCTGCTTCCCGGTTCGTCCGAAGTAGCCGGCGAATTCAACTTCTTTGTATCCGATCTTTGCGACCTTTGCGACTGTGCCTTCGAAATCATCTTTCATCAGGTCTCGGACGGTATAGAGCTGTACGCCGATTTTATCGATCTTGTGCTCGCCGGCAGCCCAACTGAACTTGGTCGAGAACAAAGTTGCCGCTGCGCCGACGGCGGTGGCTTGCAGGAAGGTACGGCGGTTCATGGCATGAAAACTCATGATGGCATTCCTCCGGTGCTCCGTTTGGGGGCGGAAGTCAAATTCGGAAGCATTATACGCGTGGGGCGAGATCGCGGCGGCAGGAACTGTGCCGCATTCGGCGCGGCATTACCAAATCAGGAACCTCGGAGAGGGCTGCCACTTAGCCCTCTCCGAGAGGGAATCTACTTCTGTTCTTCGACCCGCAGGTTGTTGGTCACAGAGAAAACGTTAGGAACTCCGTTGGCGCGTACGCCAACCATGTTCTTGTCCGCTTCGCTATCGACCACACCTTCTAGCGTCACGCGGCCGCTCTTCACGATGATGCGGATAGGTTTCTGCACCCCAAGTTCGTACTTCTGTAAAGCTGGAAATTGATAGATGGCTCGGAATTCCGCGATGCGGATTTGATCGTCCATCGAGGATGGCGGTAGCACCTCAATCTGGTTGTCTACCTTTTCCACTCCTTCAATCTTCTTCACGACATTCTCGGCGTCGGACTTGAGTGTCGGCCTCACAACCTGACCAATCAAGGTGACGGTGCTGCCATCCACCTTGTAGGCGATGTTGTCGAAGACACCGAAATACGGGAGCATTAGCAACTCATGCCGAACCTCTCTGGTGATGCGTTCTTCGGATTTCGGCGATATCTGGTCGCGTTGATTTTGGGCGAGGGTGGAAATTGAAGTGACGGAAGCAAAGCTGAGGACAGCAATCAACAGGGTCTTCATGGGTGACTCCTTCTCTCAGATGCGTCTGCAAATGGATGCGTTCAGGTCCGCAATAGTTGGTTACCGGTTTCTCCTGGAAACGGATTGAGTTTAGCGCAAGGGCGACAGGGTCAGACTCAGGTTCTTGCTGTATTCCGACAGTCGTACTTCGGAACAGTTCCTCAGAACCCAGTCAGCGCCGGACTCGTGCAGGAGATTCTCTTTAACAGTCGAGGTGAAAGCGACCACGCGCGCCTTGGCCGCCTTCCCGGCCTGCACTCCGGCTGGAACATCCTCGAACACGATGCAGTCGGTCGCCGGGAATCCCAGGAGGCTCGCACCTTTCAGATACGGCTCGGGATTTGGTTTCCCCCGCGTGATGTCATTCGATGTGATCATCTTTCTGGGCAACGGCAGCCCTGCGGCTTTGATGCGAACCTCGGCCAAAGGTCGGGTGCACGAAGTCACGATCGTCCACCGGTCCGGAGGAAGGCTGCACAGCAGATCGATTGCGCCGGGAAGCGGCACTATGCCCTCAAGATCCTCAATCTCCCGCCGCTCCACCTCGCGGTTCTCCTTTTCGTGATCTGAGTTCGGCAGATACTCGGTGACGGTCGTCAGGCTCGGCCGTCCATGCGCCCGCGCCACCACTTCTTCGGGATCGAATCCATGCTCGATCGCCCACCGGCGCCACACGCGCGCGACAGCCGGTGTTGAGTTGATGAGTACTCCGTCCAGATCAAACAAGAGAGCGGCGCAGCGAACTTGCGTCATCAGAATTTGTGCGAGCCTTTCTAGTTCCAGACTCAATTGTAAATGGGCGGCGACCGCGCGCATCCGAGTGAGGAACGTCACTTAAATCGGTATCTGCGGTCACTTCTGTTGCGAAAGGCGCTGACTACAATTTTCTTAGATTGACGAGGGGGTTGCGCCATGCTTTCAAAATGCGCGAATCCCAACTGCTTCGAGCAGTTCCGCTACCTTCACCTTGGCAAGCTTTTCCACTTAAGTCCCGTGCCGGATCTTGAGCAAATGACTGAAGACACTTGCGGAGGCATCTACGAGCGATTCTGGCTCTGCGAGGAATGCTGCAAGAAACTCACCGTCGTCTGGGACGGGGAACAGGCTCAAGTCGTTCCTTTACGGAAAGACGCCGGGCAAGGCGTAGAGGCTTCACCCAGCGAGCACAAACTCGAACGGGCGTAGGAGGTTTCTATGATTGTCGACGAACTTCAGGCTCAGGACATCTCCGAAGTCAGTTCCATCTTTCATCGAATCCTATTCGCAGTCGATTTCTCTCCCGCGTCGCATCGCGCGCTCTACGCGGGCATGTCATTCGCAGGACGCGATGCAAAAGTTGCGTTACTCCATGTCATAACCGCTGATTGGCGGTACGAAATGCTCGAGCACCCGCCCGAGCTTAGCCTTGAGGAGGCTGACGCCAAAGAGCAACTACAAAACTGGGCGGACCATTTTGGCGCGACGCGAACGATCGAGCAAATCCTGGTGAAGGGGGAGCATGTAGCGAAGGAAATCGCTACGCTGGCCGACAACAGTAAAGCCGACCTGCTTGTGATGGGCACTCACGGGCGGGCTGGTCTTAAGAAACTGGCATTGGGTTCAATCGCCGAAGAAGTTCTGCGTATTGCGCCCTGCCCGGTCATCACCATCGGCCCGAATGTAAAAGCAACTGAACCAGAGGAACACCTGGCCCTCCACACGATCTTGTTTGCGACAGACTTTGGTTATGGTTCGGCAAAAGCTCTGCCTCTGGTCTTCGACCTGGCGAAGCAAAATTCATCGCGGTTGATTGTTCTTCACTTCCTGCCACCCATGCCGGCTACCTCGAGTCTCTCAGCATATGCGCCGGCGACCGCTGGCGCGGATGAATTGCGCACCTGGCAGAGTACGGCGCGAAGCCGTTCGCTGCGGCAGCTCAAATCGTGGCTTCCAAAAGTTGAAGAGTTGCAGCATGAACCCGAATGCATCGTCGGAACAGAGTTTTTGCCCGAAGGACTTCTGACCGCCGCAAATCAGCACGCCGCAGACTTAATCGTGATGGGAGCAAATCGAAGAGGTTCAGCACGCATGGCAGCCCATATTCCATGGACTACCATCCACGAAGTCGTGCGTCAGGCTCCGTGCCCTGTTCTCACGGTTGCGGAATGACGAGATCACACCGTGAGGAGGAGAGAGGGCGGGACAGCCGCGAACGCTGTCCCGAGCCCGCATCAAGACTGAACGATCTTTTCCAGCGCCGGACGGTTGCGGATCAACAGCGTGGAACCCTTCAGTTGAAGCAACTGCTTCTTCTTGAATTCGGAAAACAGACGGCTGACTGTCTCGCGCGTCGTGCCGATGATCTCAGCAATTTCCTCGTGGGTGAGCGTGAGTTTCACCTGCGATGATCCATCGTTCTGTGGCGTTTTCGTCGACCATGAAAGAAGCAGCTTGGCAAACTTTTCCGATGGCGATGTGGCAAGGCCCAGCGTGCGGATCTCTTCATACGCCGTGTAATAGTTGCGGCTCAATTGTTCCGCGACTCGAAGCGCGACTTCTCCGTGGTCCTTGAGGAATTGCAGCAATGATTCGCGAGGTATGAAGTTAGCCTGGCCCGGCTCCATCATTTCAGCAGTTACTTCGTATGGCCGGTTAGAAATCACCGAGTTCAGCCCGAGAACGTCGCCGGCTTCTGACAATTTCGTGATGATGGTCTTACCTTCGCGAGAAGAAGTGGAGAGTTTTGCTTTCCCAGCGCACAGCACGAATACTCCGCGAGGTTGTTGCCCTTCAATGAAGAGCATCGCTCCCTTGGGATATACGGCAGTGGATTTGATTTCGTTGAGGCGTTGCCCGGCGTGAACGGAAAGGTTACAAAAAACGTGCTCTTCTCTCACCGGACAAGTGAGACAGTTATCAAGAATATTTAGTCCATAAGGGGCGCGCATGAAGCAGCACCTCTCTTTCCGTTAAATTGTAGCAAACGGATTTCTCCTTGTGATCACCATCACGAGGCGGAGTGATGCGACTCATATTGCGATCACAGACGCGAGGATCACACTGTGGCAAGCTGGGTGTTGTGTTTTTCATCAGAGACCCTTTTTCGCTTTCTAAACTTTGTGGAACAATGAGCAACGTCCCTTTTCTTCGGAGCCGCACGTGAGTCAAATCTCGAAGCCTCCCGCGAAACCGCTCGCCGAAGCCCGAAAAATCAAGATGTCTGCGCGCGCAGGCTTGAACTCACTCTTTCTTCCTCGATCTATCGCTGTGATTGGAGCCACAGACCGGCCCGGGACCGTTGGACGAAGCGTGCTCTGGAACTTATTGCAGAGTAAGTTTCCACGTAAGGTCTACGCGGTTAATCCAAGTCATCCTGAAGTGCTCGGAATCCAGACACAGAAGCAAATTGCAGATATCGAAGACGCTGTCGATCTTGCGATCATCGTAACTCCCGCGCAGAGTGTTCCTCAGATCATCGGTGGATGTGTCGACGCGGGAGTTAAATCGGCAGTGGTCATCTCCGCCGGGTTCCGTGAGCAGGGTAATGACGGAGCCCAGCTCGAAGAAGAAATCCGCCATCACTTGCGTCGAGGGTCATTGCGTTTGATCGGACCGAATTGCATGGGCTTCATGAATCCCACAATCGGACTCAACGCGACCTTCGCGAAGACTCTGCCGAAGAAAGGTAGTGTCGCGTTTCTCAGCCAGAGCGGCGCGCTGCAAACCGCAATCCTCGACTGGAGTGACCAGGAGCAAGTTGGATTCAGCGCAATCGTCTCCACGGGGTCAATGCTTGACGTCGGATGGGGTGACCTCATCTATCACTTCGGCGACGATCCACACACGAAGAGCATTCTCCTTTATATGGAGTCTGTGGGTGATGCGCGCTCATTTCTCTCGGCCGCGCGCGAGATCGCACTCAGCAAGCCCATCATCGTCATCAAGGCGGGCCGCTCGGAAGAAGCATCGCGAGCGGCCGCATCCCATACCGGAGCTCTCACGGGGAGCGACGATGTTCTCGAAGCCGCATTCCGCCGCTGCGGCGTGTTGCGAGTTCAGAGCATCGCCGACCTCTTCTATATGGCGGAGGCCCTGAGCAAACAGCCGCGGCCGCGCGGTCCTCACCTTAGCATCGTCACCAATGCCGGAGGACCTGGTGTGCTCGCGACAGATTCCCTGATTGCCACCGGCGGGGAGCTCACACTTCTAACTCCAGAAACGATTCATGAACTGAGCAGCATCTTGTCGGTTTACTGGAGTCACGGAAATCCCGTCGATGTGCTGGCTGATGCTGACGCCGACCGCTTCGCGAAAGCCGTCGAAATCGTTTCGAAGGATCCACACAGTGACGGCTTACTGGCCATCATTGCTCCGCAGGGAGTCGCGGACCCCACCAAAGCCGCCGAGGCGTTGATCAAGCTTCCGCCTTCTACAAAACCCGTGTTGGCAAGCTGGATGGGCGGTGCAGGCGCTGTCGAGGCAACGAAGATCCTGAACGCGGCCGGCATTCCGACCTTCTCTTATCCCGACACAGCCGCCCGCGCTTTCACTTACATGTGGCGTTACACCTACAATCTCCGCGGCCTTTACGAAACACCTTCTCTCATCGAAGGCTCGGAGCCCGCATCAGAAGCACGCAAGCATGTAGGCGATACAGTCCGGCAGGTCCGCAGCAGTGGCCGCACGATGCTGAATGAATTTGAAGCAAAACAACTGTTGGCACAGTATGGAATTCCGGTGTCCGATACGCGCACGGCAAGAGATGAAGGCGAGGCTGTTGCGGTCGCAGACGACATCGGTTATCCGGTTGTGTTGAAGTTGCTTTCGAACACGATCGCGCACAAGACCGACGTGGACGGCGTCCGCTTGCGCTTACAGACGGCGGATCAGGTGCGTGAGGCTTTTCGGGGAATACAAGCGTCAGTCAGCGCAAAAGCCGGTGCGCAACACTTCCTGGGCGTGACTGTGCAACCCATGATCCGCCGCGATGGATACGAACTTATTCTTGGCAGCAGCATCGACGCACAGTTCGGGCCCGTGATTTTGTTCGGTTCGGGGGGAGTTATGGTTGAAGTCTACCGGGACCGCGCGCTCGGTCTTCCTCCCCTGAACACGACGCTTGCACAGCGCATGATGGAGCAAACGAAGATTTTCTCCGCGCTGAAAGGTGTACGCGGGCGCAGGCCTGTCAACTTGCCGGCGCTCGAGGAACTTCTCGTCCGCTTCGGCCAGCTTGTACTCGAGCAACCGTGGATCAAGGAAATTGACATCAACCCACTGCTGGCAACTCCCGATCAGTTTGTTGCTTTGGACGCGCGCATCATCGTGCACGATTCAAGCGTGCAACCGGAACAGTTGCCGCGTCCTGCGATTCGCCCTTATCCATCTCAATACATCTGGGATTGGCGGTTCAAGGATGGCACTCCGGTGACGATTCGCCCCATTCGTCCAGAAGATGAGCCACTGATGGTCGAATTCCACCACACACTTTCCGAACGCAGCGTGTATCTTCGCTATTTCTGCTCGCTCAGCTTGAGCACACGCGTGGAGCACGAGCGCCTGGTACGCATCTGCTTCGGAAGCTACGATCGTGGATTCGCGCTCGTTGCCGACCGCAAGAATCCGGAGACCGGCGAACATGAAATCCTTGGCGTAGGACGCTTCAGCGCAATCAATCGCGTCGAGGCCGAGGCGGCTGTATTGGTCTCCGACAAATGGCAGGGCCGAGGATTGGGAACAGAGCTGCTCGCCGGAGTGGCACGAGTCGCGCGCGCAGAAGGCTTCCGCTGGCTCTCGGGGGAAATTCTCCGCGACAACCTCGCTACCCAGGCGATCTTTCGCAAGGCAGGATTCACGCTCACTCCGACGGAAGATCCATCTTCAGTTTCGGCTGTTGTGGAGCTTTGAGTGGAAAAGGCGCAGCTCGCGCCGCGCCTTCAAAGGGGAAAAAAGAAGTCAGGCAACTACAGGCGGCTTGCTGATTTCAAGTTGATGTTCGAACTGCAGTGTGGTTCCCAAAGCTCTCGATACAAGGCAGAGTTTCTCTGCCCTCTTCAGCAGTTCGAGAGCGCGGTCCCGTTCCTCAGCCGATGCAATCTTCAGATTCGGACGAACTACGATCTGGGTAAAGTTGTATCCGGACTCCGCCTTGCGCACGGTGCCGCTCGCTTCTACCTGCAGGTCGGTGAAATCAAATTGCGAACCGCCCGCAATCGCTCGCACGGTTGTCGTATAACATCCTGCGATCGCGGCCAACAGCAGTTCTTCCGGTGTCCAGCGTCCTTCCAGGCCTCCAAATTCGGTGGGAGCGGTAAAATGGATTGCATTCGGGGCGGAGTCTGACTTCGCCAGGCCAGTGCGGCCGGACGTCCACCATGCAGCTACTCGGTATGCGTGCTCTTCGGTCATAGTCTTGCTTCTCCTGGGGAAACCCCCGAAATCATTCCCTACCAGTGGCGAATGAAAATACGTCGTCCTTGTTTCTCTACGGGCCTACGCAACTCCCTCTTGCGAGGCGATTCCTCGCTCACGTTCAATGTTTTTGATCTGAGCGCGAAGCCAGCCTGCCAGCGCTTCTTCCATGTCGCTCTGGCTGCTTGTCCGATACAGATCTTCGATGGTCTTGCCATCCTGGGTTAGCGGGATAAACCTGCACGGAACGCTTTCAGCCTTCCGACCCTCAGGCACAAATTGCTCCAGCAGGCAGTTCTCGCAAGGCAGCGTATGTGCCGGATCACAAAAATTCGGACACGTTGGGGAGTCTTCGAAAACGGCTGGGGCGCGCCACGGATTGTGCGGAGATCGTCCATATCCCCCATCCTGCAGAAAGCTCAACTCGAACCGGAGTACTTCGAGAATGTCGCGATCGTCTTGAGCCATAGGTCACCTCAATGTGAGCGTCAGGATGCCAGAGGGAGAAGGAAGGTACCGTGCATTGCGTCACGAGAATTTGTGATTGCAGTCACGCAAAACTCTGCAAGCGTCCACCGAACCCCTTCCAATTGCTCGAATTTTCAGGGATTCGCGGATGGACGTGCGTGATCTTGATCGCAGGATTGTGTGATTTCAATCACCTAAAGGAAGGCCGGTTCGGCTGATGGCCGCTGGAAGTCAGATTTTTTCCCCGGAGCGACCGTTCCCTGCCAGTACTTTCTTACGCTCCCGGAATCACAGGACAACGTGAGTCGAATCACGAGAAATATCTGGGCCAATCGAGCCTACGGCTCGTATGAGCAGCACGGCTCTGGCGCAAACAAGTCGCCGGTCATCGCATAGGCCCGCGCGCGCGATCCTCCACACACATTCCGCATCGGACAGCGGCCGCACTTGCCTTTCAGCCTGGAGCTGTCGCGCAGCGACTCAAATAACGGCGACTCGCAAAACAATTGCGAGAGCGCTTGTTCCGTCACGTTGCCCGCCGACAAGGGTAGATATCGGCTGGGTCGTACGTCTCCTTTATGGTCGATGAACACGAATCCCTTGCCGTCGCTGATTCCTTTGGGAGCACACGTGATCACATCCGCTTCGGTCAGCCTGCCGCGTGATTCCCGCGCGCGCTGCTGCAGCAGATAGCGCTGATAATGCTGCGCCTCGGTTGTCCTGATCTGGAAGTGAACGCGGTTCGAAGCCTGGTACAACTTGGCGAAAGCCTGCTCATGCCCCTCGGCATCCAACATTTCGTCAGTATGATCTCGATCCCGCGGCACAAAAAAGATGACGTTCCAAAGCGCGATATCCAGCCGAGTCAGCAATTCGATTATGGGCTCGATGTCGTGAACATTGGCGCGCGTCACGATGGTGTTGATCTGCACCGGAACCTGCTCTTCGTGGCACAGGCCGATCACATCCGTCGTACGTCGATGCAAACCAGCCACACCCCAATAGCCATCATGCAACGACGGCGTTGAAGCATGGAGCCAAAATGCAACCCGCATCAATCCGCAGGCCTTGAGTTCCGCAATCACGGAATTTTCCAGCAGTGCCGTTGGAAGAAGCGTCAGGGATGTCCTCACCGATCGCTTGGCTGCGAACTCGATGATCGGAAAAAGATCCGGACGCCGCAGTGGATCTCCGCCCGTCAATGTGAGCAGCGGCACGTGCATCTCGGCAACCTGATCCACGAGATGGAAGGCTTCGGCCGTCGAAACCGATTGCGGTTCACGCGCAGCGCGCGCAGTGGCTCGCGCCAATCTGGATTTCCAATCGCATGCTTCCGTCATTTCCCATGTGACCTGAACCGGCCGAAGCTGAAAGCCCGAGGCTGGAGTTCCGGAGTATCCCTTCATATGGGGCAAGCTATCTGCAGCGCAGTGCATGGCGCGATGCTAGGTGCAACCACAAGCACGAGCAGTGCGGCATGGCACGAGGGAACGTGATAACTGTCACATTTCAATCGATTAAGTCGTGTGATTGTTATCACAGGGCGTGGTGACTTCTGCCATATTTGCTCTCCTTAACAGCGTGTGATCCTACGCGTGCTGGTGAATTCTCAGGACACGGAACGCAGTTCGCCGGTATGGAACGCTGCGCTGAATTGAGAACGGCGATCCCTGCTCTGTGATATCGTGCGAGGAAAAATTTCCTCCAGGAGGAAGTGACAACATGCAACACCTCTCGTTTCGTATGAGTCTTGTAGTTTTACTGGCTTGCGGCTTGATCGCGGTTTGCAGTTCGTCGGCAGTCGCGCAGGACGCGGCGGCAACCTACAAGGCGAAGTGTGCCATGTGCCACGGGCCGGACGGAAAAGGTTCGGCGATGGGCACAAAGATGGGCGTTCACGACTTCACCTCCGCTGATGTCCAGAAGCAGACCGACGCGCAGCTGACCGAAACCATCACCAAGGGCAAGGGCAAAATGCCGGCTTACGACGGAAAGCTGAAAGACACCGAAATCAAGGACCTGGTCGCGTTCATTCGTAGTTTGGCGAAGAAGTAGGAAAAAAAAGGACGGCCCGGATGCGGCCGCTACCTACAAATCTGAAGGATCGGCGGGTGAGAGCATGTCCATGCATAGAGTACGGAATCTTTTTGCGCCTGGAGTTGCCCTCACCTTCCTTTTAACCACGTGTTTTGCCCTGGCGGCATCGAAAAAAGAACCATCCAAGCCCACTGCAGATGAGTGCCTCGCCTGTCACAGTGATGCCGGCCTGACGCACGAAGTCAACGGAAAGAACGTCAGCCTGCAAGTCGATCCGCAGAAGTTCAAAGACTCCATCCACGGCAGCATGTTCACGTGCGTCGATTGTCACACTGACGTCACCAGCGCCGCGCACGAAACAACCCCGAAGAAGATCAGTTGCGCGACCTGCCACGCCGACGAACAGGCCGCTTACAACCGCAGCTTTCACTCGAAGGCCGTTCAGGGCGGAAACTCCAATGCAGCCACTTGCGTCGATTGCCACGGCAGTCCGCATGAACTGCTTCCCGCGTCCGACGCCAAATCGAAGGTGCATCACACCAACATCCCAGCCACGTGCGGAGCCTGCCATAGTCAGAAATTCGTGATGGAAGATGGTGGTGTCGGCGCGCAGATGGTGGCATCGTACCAGCAGAGCGTCCACGGCCACGCGGTCGCAGCCGGCTCCGAAAAAGCTGCCGTCTGCACCGATTGCCACGGCACCCACGAAATCCTGGACGCCAAAGATGCCAAGTCTTCGATCTTTAAATTCAATGTTCCGCTGACCTGCGGCAAGTGCCACAACCAGATCTCCGCAGAGTTCCAACAAAGCATTCACGGACAGGCCGTTTCGAAGGGCAACTGGCAGGCGCCGGTCTGCACAGACTGCCACGGCATCCACTCGATCAAAGCGAAGTCAGATCCGAACTCTCCGGTCTCCGCGCAAAACGTGGCACAACTGACCTGCGCGCGCTGCCATGAAGGCGTTCGACTCTCGCAGGAATTTGGTATCGAGGGACGCCGCGCAAGTACCTATCTGGCTAGCTATCACGGCTTGGCGTCGCGCATGGGATCACAGGTCGTTGCCAACTGCGCGAGTTGCCACGGCACCCACAGCATCTTCCCATCGAGCGATGCGCGCTCAACGATTCACCCCAGCCATCTGGCGCAAACTTGCGGGCAGTGCCATCCCGGCGTTACCGAAAAATTTGCATCGAGCAAAGTTCACGTGGATGCACCGCTCTCTGCCGACGTCGGAAGCAAGGCTGTGCGGTGGATCCGCCGCTTCTATCTCAGCATGATCTTCGCCGTGATCGGCGGCATGCTGCTGCACAACTTCATCATCTGGCGGTCGAAGGTCGTGGCGCGCCGCAAACTGCAGGTCACCTTTGTGACGCGCATGCCGATGCGCTTCCGCTGGCAACACGCCACGCTGCTCGTCAGCTTCTTTACTCTGGTGCTTACGGGGTTTGCGCTGAAGTTCCCCGGCTCGTGGTTTGAACAGATGCTGGGAATGAGCGAGCATCTTCGCCAGATCCTGCACCGCATCGCCGCCGTCACGCTGATCGCTGTCAGCATTTACCACATCTTCGACGTTATCTTTAGCCGCGACGGCCGCAAGTTCGCCCACGACATGTTCCCCACGCTGGACGATGTCCGGGGCGCGTGGCAGAATGTCGCGTACTACCTGGGTCTGACTTCACGCAAGCCCGATTTCCCGCGCTTCAACTATGCGGAGAAAGCCGAGTACTGGGCACTGGTTTGGGGCATGATCGTCATGGCCGTGACCGGCGTCATGCTGTGGGCCAAGGTAATGGTCGGCAATCACTTGGCACGCTGGTGGCTCGATGTCGCCACCGCCATTCACTTTTATGAAGCGGTACTCGCAACACTCGCGATTCTGGTTTGGCACTTCTATCAAGTATTTTTCGACCCCGATGTTTACCCGATGAACTGGGCTTGGTGGGACGGCAAGATGACGTTGCATCATTATCGCGAGGAGCACGGACTGGACGCCAATCCGCCACTTACCGACGACCCCAGGAAAGCTGCAGAACATTTAGAAGAATCCACAGAAGAGGAGCCCGCTGGAGTCAAGCATGGAGACTGAGAACACGCCGCCACCTCGTCGCGAACCGCGACGCGCCCTGCGCCTGTTGCGGAACCCGATCAGCACCGCGGGTGTCGCGCTAGCCGTCGTCAGCCTTGCCAACATTTTCTTGTTCGTCCTGATTGATGGGATTGCCTCGAAGCCAAGCCCCTATATCGGAATTCTGGCCTACATGGTTTCGCCCGCGTTCCTTGTCCTGGGATTGGTCATCATTCTTGCGGGCGTTTTGATCCAGAGAAAGAAAAAGGTTCAACCTACCGAGTTTTATCCGCGGCTTGATCTGAATGATCCGTCGCAGCGGAGCGCGGTCGTTTCGTTCGCGACCTTTCTTGTTATCTTCGTGATGATCAGCACCGCGGGTAGCTATAAGGCGTATGAATTCACTGAGTCGGTCTCCTTCTGCGGGCAACTTTGCCACACGGTGATGAGTCCGGAATACACGGCATATCAGCTCTCTCCACATGCTCGCGTCGCCTGCGCCGAATGTCATGTCGGCGCCGGCGCCACCTGGTTTGTAAAGTCGAAACTCTCCGGCAGCCGTCAGGTCTTCCATGCAGCCTTCAACACATTTCCAAGGCCGATTCCTACTCCTATCCACAATTTGCGTCCGGCGCAGGAAACCTGCGAGCAGTGTCACTGGCCGAAGAAGTTCTACGGCGGACAGTTGAAGGTCTTCACTCACTACGCCAACGATGAAAAGAACACCATGCGCCAAGTCCGCATGATCATCAAAACCGGCGGAGGAGATCCCGCGACCGGCGCACCAGAAGGCATCCACTGGCACATGAACATCGCTAACAAGATTGAGTACGTTGCCGCCGATGAGAAGCACCAGGTCATCCCATACATCCACGTGGAAGACCAGCAGGGACGCGTTACCGATTACTACGCCAAAGACTCGACGTTAACGAAGGACCAGATCGCAAAGACGTCCCGGCACCACATGGATTGCGTCGACTGCCATAACCGTCCGACGCACATCTACGTCTCACCGGATCAATCGGTGGACCAGTCGCTTCTGGCTCGCCGAATGGATACTTCCCTGCCCATGATCAAGCAGGAGGCCGTCACCGCTCTGACGTCGACGTATCCCACGACCGATGCTGCCATGCAGGGCATCGCCAAGGGCATGGAAGATTTTTACGACAGCAAGTATCCCGACGTTGCCAAAATGAAGCAACTGGAGATCCGCAACGCGGTGACGGAAACCCAGGCAATCTTCAAGCGCACGACCTTCCCGGAAATGAAGCTGAACTGGCAGACGCACCCCAACAATCTCGGCCACTTCTACTTCAGCGGGTGCTTCCGCTGCCACGACGGCCAGCACGTTAGCGCCGACGGACGCGTCGTCAGCCGCGATTGCGACCAATGCCACACATTGCTTTCCCAGTCCGAAGGCAATGCAACGAATGTCGCGAACTCAACCCCGCAGAAGTTCCAGCACCCCGTCGATATAGGCGATCTGACACAGGTCAACTGCGCTGACTGCCACACCGGAGGAACCGGACCGTAGTCTAAAATCATGACCACGGCTGGTTGCCCCATCCTTCCCGCGTTTTTTGCGGGAGGATGGGCTTTACCGCTTGATCCTTGATCCCTTTCGTCCCCGTCTCCGAAACTATGACGAATCCGAGAGAGCCAGTTGTACTATCCCGCAAATGGCCAGAGCACGTTCGCTCTTTGCCCGAGTCGGGTATGGGCTATCACGTCGTCACGATCACCCTGCATAACAAGAGAGTATTCAGGCAAGCGGTCGTTGATTCCGGCCGGATCACCAGAGTTCGCGGATATTCAGAGATACCATTTCACGAGGAAGAAATTGCCGACATTGAAATAATCCAGAGATGGGACTGGAGAATGGAAAATTGAAACGACAATTGAGGCTGAAGTCCGATACTACGAGCGTTGCTTTTTGGACAGCCCTTAAGAAGAAAGAACTCACGTCTCACCTCTTCCAGATCTTCGCCTTCGGGCTGTTGGCCGTAGCATCTATAGCATCGGTCTCCGCGCAAACTAATCCTGCCATCCTCCCCGCCGATCGCCTGAATGAACCCTGGTGGGCCGACCGGCACAAAGCTGTTCTCGAAGCGATTCATTCGCATCCCGACACCCAACTTCTCCTGATTGGCGACTCAATTACAAACAACTACGACAAGTCCAATCCTCCGGACGAAAATTTCCAGCCCACGTGGAACGAGTTCTATGCGCCCCGAAAAGCGCTCAATCTCGGCTTCAGCGGTGACACGACCGCCCATGTTCTCTGGCGTCTCAATCACGGAGAGGTGGATGGCATTCATCCGAAGGTCGCGATCGTCTTGATCGGGACCAACAACACTGGCCACGGGCAGAGCGCGGAACAAACTGAACTCGGCATCGATGCGGTAGTGGCCCGGCTGGAAGAACTTCTTCCCCAGACTCACATCCTTCTTCTCGGAATTCTTCCGAGCGGAGTTTCCGACGACAAGACCAGCCGCGATCGAGCCGTGAACCAATACCTCGCCACGTGCTACGGCGAAGATCCATTTGTGAGCTACCTGGATATCGGCTCGATCTTCTACCAAAATGCAACCTTGAATTCCGGGACTTTCTACGATCCGCGTTTGACACAGGCCCGTAAGCCTCTGCATCCCGACACAAGCGGCCAGCGCATGATGGCCGAGGCAATCGAACCAACGCTCGCTCAACTCATGGGAGACGAACTTCGTCGGCCGCTGGCATCCATGACTGAGATCAACACGGCCGTCATTCCAGTGAGCCGCCTGGAACCCGATCTCTACGACTGGTTCGCGCGGCACCACGCGGAACTCGATCTTCGCAAGCGCATTCAGCCGCAGGTTGTCATGATCGGCGACTCCATCACGAATTTCTGGGGCGGCCCGCCCGAATCAACAGTTCAGAATGGTCGCACTTCATGGGAAAGCCTGTTGAAAGGAATGTCCGCCATGAATCTCGGCTTTGGATGGGATCGCACCCAGAACGTGCTCTGGCGATTGCGGCAAGGCGAGTTCGACGGACTCCATCCCCGCTGGGTCGTTCTCGAAATCGGGACGAACAACCTAACCGGCACTGAGCACGCGCGCTCCAACACGCCTCCGGAGATTGTCGAGGGAATTGCGGCGATCTGCGCCGAAGTTCACCGCCTCTCGCCCGAAAGTCACATCATCTTGATGGCTATCTTCCCGCGCGGCGCGAAAGCCATCGACAATCTCCGGGCGCCGATTGAGCAGACGAATCAATTGCTGGCGAAACACTTCGCAAGCGACGCCTACGTCACCTATCTCGACATTGGGAAGAAGTTCCTCGCGGAGGACGCTTCCCTGCCGGAGAAGCTGTTTCCTGACGGGACACATCCCAGCGAGGACGGGTACCAAATCTGGGCCGATGCGCTGCGTTCCGCTGGACTTCGACCTTAGGCGAGGTCAGTATCGCCTGTCATCCGAGCCGAATAGTGTCGGGCGAGCCTCCGTTACCAAGCAGGGAGCCCTGCTTCTAGCCGGTTTTGCCACACTGGAGTTTTTATTCTCGGCCCATCGCACCGACCGATCGGTCGCTCGCTTCGTCCGCCATTCCCGATTCAGTCCAAGAAACACCACAAGTAACTCGGCTCGTAAAACATTGGATCTAAGCATTTTCACAATTCTGTGTGATTGCAATCACACCACCCTGTGAACCTACGTCCCGACATTCCGCAAAGCGTTGCCTATCCTCTTGTTATCGCAGAACTGCTCTGGTAGTTCCGACGAGAAATCTGAACGGGGGAAGTCAATGAAGCGGAAATTCAAGACCATGGACGCCAATGAGGCGGTCGCACACGTCGCTTATGGAGTCAGCGAAGTGATCGCCATTTACCCCATCACGCCGTCGTCTCCGATGGGCGAGTGGGCGGACCAATGGGCTTCCGAGGGCGTGCCAAATGCTTTTGGCAGCGTGCCGCACGTGATCGAGATGCAAAGTGAAGGCGGCGCCGCCGGCGCTGTGCATGGCGCTCTGCAGACTGGCTCGCTTTCCACCACGTTTACGGCCTCGCAGGGATTGCTGCTCATGATCCCCAACATGAACAAGATCGCCGGTGAGTTGACTCCGGCGGCCTTCCACGTGACCGCTCGCACGGTTGCGACCCATGCGCTCTCGATTTTCGGCGATCACTCTGACGTGATGTTCTGCCGCACTACCGGATGGGCAATGCTTTGCTCGAACTCGGTCCAGGAAGCCATGGATCTCGCGCTGATCGCGCATGCCGCCTCGCTCGAGACCCGCATTCCTTTCCTGCATTTCTTCGACGGGTTCCGCACGTCGCACGAAGTCAACAAGATCGAACTGCTGAACGAAGACGATATGCGCGCCTTGATCAATATGGACCGCGTGATCGAGCATCGTCAGCGCGCCCTGTCTCCGGATCACCCGGTTCTGCGCGGCACGGCACAAAATCCCGACGTCTTCTTCCAGATCCGCGAAGCCGCGAACAAGTACTACGACGTTGCCCCCGCCAAGGTTCAGGCGGTCATGAACAAGTTCGCTGAAGTCGTCGGGCGTTCGTATCGCCTGTTCGACTACGTCGGCGCCCCCGATGCCGAGCGCGTGATCGTGGTGATGGGCTCCGGCGCTGAAGTCGCGCACGAGACGGTTGAGAATCTCAATGCGAAGGGCGAGAAAGTCGGATTGCTGAAAGTCCGCTTATATCGGCCGTTCTGCGTTAAGTCGTTCATGGAAGCCCTCCCCGCGACGGTGAAGCAGATCGCCGTTCTCGATCGCACCAAGGAATCGGGCGCGATCGGCGAGCCACTCTACCTCGATGTCGTTACCGCTCTGAACGAAGGACTGAAACTAGGCTATGGCAAGCTGAAGAGCGCTCCCAAGGTGGTCGGCGGACGTTATGGTCTTTCCTCGAAGGAATTCACTCCGACGATGGTCAAGGCCGTCTACGACAATCTCAAGAAGCCCGAGCCGAAAGATCACTTCACGGTTGGCATCAACGACGACGTCACCCACACCAGCCTCGACTATGACGCATCCTTCTCGACCGAGCCGGACAGCGTGGTTCGCGCCATGTTCTACGGACTCGGCGCTGACGGCACCGTCGGCGCAAACAAGAACTCGATCAAGATCATCGGCGAGAACACCGACAACTACGCGCAAGGATATTTCGTTTACGACTCGAAGAAGTCCGGCGCGATGACCGTCTCCCATCTGCGCTTCGGACCGCAGCCCATTCGCTCCAGCTACCTGGTCTCAAAGGCGAACTTCGTAGCCTGCCATCAGTGGATCTTCCTCGAGCGCTACGACATGCTCAGCTCTCTGGTGGAAGGCGGAGTGTTCCTGGTCAACAGCCCGTTCGGCGCCGACGAAATCTGGGACCACCTTCCACGCGAAGTTCAGGAACAGCTGATCGCAAAGAAGGCCAAGTTCTACGTGATCGACGCCTATCAGGTGGCGAAAGACACCGGCATGGGATCACGCATGAACACCATCATGCAGGTCTGCTTCTTCGCCATCTCCAAGGTTCTGCCTCGCGAAGAAGCCATCGAAGCTATTCGAGATTCGATCCGCTATACCTACGGTCGCAAGGGCGAAGACGTGGTCCAGAAGAACCTGAAAGCCGTCGATGAGACGTTAGCTCACCTGCACGAAGTGAAGATTCCGGCAGCGGTAAGCAGCAAGAGCTCGATACCAGGGGCCTTCCCCGGCGCTCCGAAATTCGAACAAGCTGTCCTGGGTTCGATCTATGCGGGCAAAGGCGACGAGCTTCCGGTGAGCGCCTTCTCCTGTGATGGCACGTTCCCGACCGGAACCGCGAAGTGGGAGAAGCGCAACTTGGCCCTCGAAATCCCCGCATGGGATTCGAAGATCTGCATACAGTGCGGCAAGTGCGCCATGGTTTGCCCGCACGCAGTCATTCGAATCAAGGTCTACGACAGCAAGGAACTCGAAAAAGCTCCGGCGACGTTCAAAGCATGCGACGTTCGCGACAAGGAATGGGCTGGCATGAAGTACACCATCCAGGTCGCGCCGGAAGATTGCACCGGATGCGGCGTCTGCGTGGATGTCTGCCCGGTCAAGAACAAGCAGGAAACGCGCCTCAAAGCGATCAACATGGTTCCGCAGCCCCCGTTGCGCGCCTCGGAGAGCGAGAACTGGAACTTCTTCCTCAACATTCCGGAAATGGATCGCCGCAAGATCAAAGCCGGCACCATCCGTCAGCAACAGATTCAGGAGCCTTTGTTCGAGTTCTCCGGCGCCTGCTCTGGTTGCGGCGAAACTCCTTATGTGAAGCTGGTCTCGCAGCTTTTTGGAGACCGTGCGATCGTGGCGAACGCCACCGGCTGCTCGTCGATCTATGGCGGCAACCTGCCCACCACACCGTGGACCAAGAACTCCGACGGGCGCGGTCCGGCATGGTCGAACTCGCTGTTTGAAGACAACGCCGAATTCGGGCTCGGCTTCCGTGTGTCGATCGACAAGCAGACCGAGTTTGCAAAGGAGCTGCTCAAGCGCCTCAACGGAAACATCGGCGACGAGTTGATCAACGCCATCGTTAACGCCAAGCAGAAAGACGAATCCGACATCTATGACCAGCGGCAGCGCGTCTCTCTTCTGAAAGAAAAACTTCAGAAGCTGAACACTCCAGAGGCGAAGCAACTGCTCTCGGTTGCCGACATGCTGGTGAAGAAGAGCGTTTGGATCATGGGCGGAGACGGGTGGGCGTACGACATCGGCTACGGCGGCCTCGATCACGTCCTGGCCAGCGGACGCAACGTCAATCTGCTAGTACTCGACACGGAGGTCTACTCCAACACAGGCGGCCAGGCATCGAAATCTACGCCGCGCGCTGCGGTCGCGAAATTTGCAGCAGGTGGCAAGCCGGGCCCGAAAAAAGATCTCGGACTCATGGCGATGACTTACGGCAACGTATACGTGGCCAGCGTAGCAATGGGCGCGAAAGACGAGCACACGCTTAAGGCATTCCTCGAAGCCGAAGCGTATGACGGGCCGAGCATCATCATCGCCTACTCGCACTGCATCGCTCACGGTATCGACATGACGACGGCGATGACCGATCAGAAAATCGCGGTGGAATCCGGACAGTGGCTGCTGTACCGCTACAACCCGGAGAAAACCGCGATCGGTGAGAATCCGTTGTCACTCGACTCGCGCGCTCCTTCCCGGAAGGTACAGGATTACATGCTGCAGCAGACGCGCTTCAAAATGCTCACCAAGAGCAAGCCGGAAGATGCGGAGCGTTTGTGGAAACTGGCTCAGAAAGACGTTGAGGCCCGCTTCCACATGTACGAATACATGGCCAGCCGTAAATCAGAGGGGGTCGCTCCTGCTGAGCCTGTGAAAGAAACAGCGGCGAAGCCAGAGAAGCCTGCTCCGGTGGGAGTGAAATAGGGTGCCCCATTTCTCGCGCGAATTGTGCGCGAGAAGCGGGGATTTGAAGTCCGCATCGCAACAGTACGAAGGAGGAATTGAAATGGATCTCAGCACTACTTATCTCGGCCTGAAGCTGCCTTCACCGCTGGTCGTGTCAGCTTCGCCGCTCTCCCGCGATGTGGATGGAATCTGCCGTCTCGAAGATGCCGGCGCCTCCGCCGTCGTCCTTTATTCACTCTTCGAGGAACAACTCCGGCAGGAAGAGGTCGACCTGCAGTATCACATGGCGGCGGGTACTGAGAGCTTCGCCGAGTCCATCACCTATTTCCCGCAGCCCAGCGAATTCCATACCGGGCCCGACGGATACCTCAATCACATCCGCAAGGCGAAAGCGGCAGTCGGCATGCCGATCATCGCCAGTCTGAACGGCTCTACGCTCGGCGGGTGGACGAAATTCGCCGCGGACATCGAACGTGCCGGAGCCGATGCGATCGAGTGCAACATCTATAGCATTCCTACCGATCCCAAGCTCACCGCCGCTGACGTCGAGAAAACGTACCTTGACATCGTTCGAACGGTGAAGGAAACAGTCAGTATCCCCGTCGCGGTCAAGCTGAGCCCATTCTTCAGCAACCTGGCAAATTTCGCGCGACGTCTTGATGACGCAGGCGCTGACGGACTTGTCCTCTTCAACCGTTTTTATCAACCCGACATCGATCTGCAGGAACTGGAGATTCGTCCCAACGTGCTGCTCAGCACTCCCCAGGCATTGAGGCTGCCGTTGACCTGGATCGGAATCTTGTACGGCCGGGTCGAGGCGAGCCTGGCTGGAACAGGTGGCGTTCACAGCGCGGAAGATGCCGTGAAGCTCCTGATGGTCGGTGCGAACGTCACGATGCTTTGCTCCTCGCTGATGCGGCATGGCATCAACCATCTGCGGCACGTCGAGCGCGAACTGCGCGAGTGGATGGAAGAGCACGAGTACGAATCCGTAAAACAGATGCAAGGCAGCATGAGTCAGGTACGTTGCGCCGATCCGGGAGCCTTCGAGCGGGCGCAATACATGCGCGCCGTAAAAGGAATGACGCATATTCATATGGCAGGATGGCGCTGAAATTACGGGGACCAAGTTTTAAGGGCATGGGCTTGGCCATGCCATGTGGGCTCATAAGCAGAATCGGGGCTTTCGCCCCTGGGGTGCAATCATGGCAGTATTAACTTCTATCGATGTAAACGACATTCATACTCAAAACATCTCCACGACATTCCATTCATCAGAAACATCCAACGCAATCGATAAGGCGCGTCGCGAGCGCCGCCGGGCGTTGATCGTCCCGCGCGAACACGGAGCCTGGGGACTGTTGCTGGTTCCGATGGTCACCGGCGCTGGCGTGGCCTTTCGGCAAGCCAGCCACATCATGCCGCTGATTCTGCTCTCTGCAGCCGCGCTATCCTTGTTTTGGCTGCGCACGCCGTTCGAAAGCTTGATCGGCACGTCCGCCATGCGCGCGGAATCAAACGACGAACGCCGCTCCGTTCGATCTGTTGTCCTGGGGCTCGGGGGAGTTGCAGCGCTTGCCTTGTGCGCGCTGCTGTGGGCCGGGCGAAATGCAGATCTATGGCCGCTGGGCGCCGCCGTGGCCTTTACTTTCATCGGACAAGCCCTTCTGAAGAAGCTTGGCCGTCGCGCCCGCATGATTTCCGAGATGGTCGGCACCATCGGTCTGACCGCGGCCGGACCTGCAGCCTATTACGTCATCACGGGTGAGTTCAACACCACTGCATGGATCATCTGGCTTGCCAACATCCTCTTCGCCGGCGATCAGATTCATTATGTGCAGCTTCGCCTGCACACGGCGAAAATAGAGGGGTTCGGCAACAAGCTCGCGCGCGGCTGGGGTTTCGCCGTTGGACAAGCGCTGATGACCGCAATCATCACCATCGCGTGCCTCGACCGGCTGATGCCCCCGATTGCGTCGCTTGCGTTCGCACCTCTGCTGTTCCGTGGATGGTTCTACTTCATCCAGGAGCCTGCGCCTCTTATCGTGCGGCGCCTCGGCTGGAATGAACTAAAACACGCCACCGCATTTTGCGTCATCTTTATTGCAGCGTTCATCCTGGCAAGATAGAGCATTCACCCAGAGGATACCGAGGCACACAGAGATCTGCGTGACCACTCTGGTGATGAACTTCCGGGTCGGGTGGGCGTGGTACGATCGAAACATCTTGTGGCTCCCTAGGTTGTGACCCGCCATGAAAGCTGCAATCCTCTCCTCGCCCGGGCCCATCGCTGATCGTCCGTTACAGATTGTTGATGTCGCAGATCCGCGGCTTCGCGCGGGGCATTTGTTGCTGCGCGTGCGGGCCTGCGGCGTTTGCCGCACGGATCTGCACATCGTGGAAGGCGACCTGTCGCCTAAGCAGCTGCGAATCATTCCGGGCCACCAGATTGTTGGAGAAGTGGTCGACGGAGCAACTGACAATTTGCGGATCGGCTCCCGCGTGGGCGTGTCGTGGATCGGCGGCACCGACGGTACGTGCCCGTATTGCCTGAAGGGGATGGAGAACCTCTGCGACTCTCCAACATTCACGGGCTACACCGTAGCTGGGGGCTATGCCGAGTATGCATTCGCGCGCAATGATTTCGTATTTCCGTTACCTGAATCGCTTGATGATCTCCACGCTGCGCCGCTGCTGTGTGCGGGCATCATCGGCTTCCGCAGCTTGAGGGTCGCAGGTGTGCAGCCTGG
>Ga0335079_10001298_pt1 | contig 28544 bp, 31 predicted proteins | sample Lox_Sample_33_FD_206719 | JGI IMG/M metagenome (GOLD analysis project Ga0335079, IMG submission 206719) | Soil microbial communities from Loxahatchee National Wildlife Refuge, Florida, United States - Lox_Sample_3.3 | ecosystem: Environmental > Terrestrial > Soil > Wetlands | place: USA...
GTACGTCGCCGACGCCAAGGGCGGTCACGGCCGGCTGCACCACATCTCGCTGTGGGTCGACAACCGCGAGGACGTGCTGCGCGCGGCCGACGTGCTCGCCGAGAACGGCGTCTTCATCGAGGCCGGCCCGTCCAAGCACAACAACTCGCAGGGTTTCTATCTATACTCGTACGAGCCGGGCGGCAACCGCGTCGAGGTCTACTCGGGCAGCTACCTGGTGTTCGCCCCGGACTGGGAAGTCGTGACCTGGAACGAGGAGGAGCGCGGCACCGGCGTCTACTGGGGCTCGCCGCTGCCCGAGAGCTTCATGACCTACGGCACGCCCGACGTGGTGGAGGAAATGGCCCTGGCGAGGAAAATCCCGGTGTTCGACCCCGTCTAGGGCAGGAATCGGTCGAGCCGGACAGGGGAGGTCGAAGCGCGCGAGATGCGCCCCGAGCTGCCTCAGCACGCGGAAATCGAGGCGGCGTTCGCGCAGGTCCTTCAGGCCGAGCGCGACGCCGAGGCCGAGCTTGCGCGCTGCAAAGACGAATGCGCGGCGGAGATCGCGCACGCGAAGCGGCAGGCGGAAGCGATCGCAGCGAGGGCGGAACGCCGCATCGGAATCCTCAATCGCGGGAGAGCCGAGGCGGTGGAGCGCCGCATCGCCGAGCTGGGCGCGGCCGCCGCGGCCGGCGGTAGTGCGCCACGGAGCGGAGACGGCGATGTAGCCGGCCTCGCGCGTGCCGCCCAGGCGCTCGCGCGAGAGCTGACCGGAGCCGGAACGTGAGCGACATGGACTACGCGCAGGCGCGCATCCAGGCGCGCTTCGGCGCGCGCCCCCGGCCGGAGCTGTGGACGGCGCTCGACGCGGCACCCGACCTCCGGGCCTACCTCGACGCAGCGCGCGGCACGCCGCTGCGCGCGTGGACGGCCGGCATCGAGCCCGGCGCCGACCTGCACCGGATCGACTCCGCGCTGCGCGCGCGCTTCGAGGGCCACATCGGCGAGGTCGCCCGCTGGCTTCCCCAGGAATGGCGCCCGGCGGTGCTGTGGCTGCTGCGCCTCTTCGACCTGCCCGCCATCCAGTACATGAGCGCGGGCGAAGCGCCCGAGTTCGTGCGGAGCCGTCGCAAGCAGGCGGGCGCCGCGCGGCCGGGCGACGTGCGCGCGGCCTTCGTCGAAGAGTGGACTCGCCGCTGGCCGGCGGGCGACGCGGAATCCTCGCTCGGCATGGGACGCATCCTCGACGCGGTCTCCTCCCACGTCGAGCGATTCGCGCGAGCCGAGGTGCGCGGCGCCTGGCGCGAGCGTGCGGCGCTCGAGCGCGAGCTGCGCGGCCTGTTCAGGAAATCGGCGCTGCGGCCCGACACCGCGTTCTGCCACCTGGCGCTCGTCGCGCTCGACCTCGAGCGGCTGCGCGCCGCGCTGGTGCTGCGTGCGCTCGACCGGCGGGCAGCGGCATGATCCGTCCCTTTCCCGCGCACTGGTTCGAGATCCTCGCCGCAAGGGAGGACGCCGTGATCCTGCTCGAGGCGCTCGCGCGCAGCGGTTGCGTCGAGCTCGAAGCGAGCGAAGGAGGCAGGCGCGAGCCTCCCGTGGAGCTGCTGCGCCAGCTCGCGCGCTACGAGTCGCTCGCCGAGCGCTACAGGCGCTACTGGCCGGCGCCCGCGGCGGCGCCTGCGCCCCTCGAGATCGACCGCATGGTGGCGCAATCCCTGTCCTCGCTCGAGGCCTGGGTCTCGGAAGCCGCTCCGGCGATCGAGCGCTCGGCCGCGCTCGAGGCCGAACGCGCCCGCTTCGACGTCTGGCGGCGGGCGCTCGAGCAGATGCGCGAAACCCGCTTCGACCTCTCCCGGTTCGCTGCTCCCGGCCGGGAAGCCGAGCGCGCGCTGTTCCTGCTCCCGCCGGGCGCGGCGGCCGCGGTTCCCGCGGGCGTCTTTGCCCTGCCGCTTTCGATCGGGCAGCACCGCGCGCTGCTTGCGCTGGGGCTGCGCGAGGCGATGGCCGCCCTGTCGCGCCAGGTCGCGACCCTTCAGGGAGCGCGCTTCGACGTCCCGGACTGGCTGCGCGCGAGCGCGGCCGAGAGCGAGGCGTACGCCAGCGAGCGGCTGGCGGACATCGAGCGGTCGCTGGCGGGCGCGCGCGAGTCCCTGCGCCAGCTTTCCGGGCGCTGGCGTCTCGCCGACGCCCTCGCCCGGCTCGGCCACGCCAAGTGGGCGATCCGCAGCGCCGGCCTGCTCGAGAGCGGGCGGAACTTCTGCCGCATCACCGGCTGGACCGACGGCCGCAGGCGCCTGGACGCGGCGATCGACGCGTCGGGCGCCCGGGCGCTCGTCCACTTTCCGGCGGCGCCCGCGGGAGTCGTGCCGCCGCTTCTGCTGCACAACCCGTGGTGGGCGAAGCCCTTCGAGGTGTTCAGCCAGGCCTTCGGCACGCCGGCGCGCTACGCTGCCGACCCGAGCGAGCTGCTCGCGATCATCGTCCCTCTCATCTTCGGCTACATGTTCGGCGACCTCGGGCAGGGAGCGGTGCTCGTCGCCGTCGGCCTCGCGTTGCGCAACCGGATGCCGATCCTGCGCATGCTGGTGCCGGGCGGGCTGTCGGCGATGGTCTTCGGCGTGCTCTTCGGCAGCGTTTTCGGCCTGCACGGCATCGTTCACGCTTTCTGGGTGGCTCCTCTGGAGGATCCGCTGCTCGTCCTCGGCGTGCCGCTCGCCGGCGGAGCCGTGCTTCTCTTCGTGGGCCTTGTCATCAACGCGTTCGAGTCGTACTGGCGCGGCAAGCTGCGCCACTGGCTGGCGACGGACGCGGGGCTCGTGGTGGTGTACGCCGGGCTGCTCGCTGCGCCCTTCGACCGGGGCGGACTCGCCGTCGCGGCGCTCGGCGCGGCCGCGCCGGTCGCCGGGCATCTGCTGCTCACGCGCCGCCTGCGCCCCTCGCTCGCTTCGCTCGGCGTGCTGGTCGAGCACACGCTGCAGCTGCTGGTGAACACGCTGTCCTTCGTCCGCGTCGGGGCCTTCGCGCTCGCGCACGCCGGCCTGTCGACCGCGATCATCGCGCTCGCCGAAGGCGCCGACAGCGCAGCCGTGCGCGGCCTGATCATCGTCCTGGGCAACGTCGCGGTCATCGTCGTCGAGGCGACCGTGGTGTCGGTGCAGACCACGCGCCTGGTGCTGTTCGAGTTCTTCACCCGATTCTTCGTGAGCAAGGGGCGCGCTTTCCGGCCCCTGCCGCCGCCCGTTTTCTCCGAAGGAGGACTTGCGTGAAACCGCAGATCAAGTACGCACTGGGATTGACCGTCGTCACCGCGATCCTCGCCACGCTCGCGACGCTGCTCGCGCTCTCGCCGGCGCTCGCGCAGCCCGCCGCTGGCGCGGCGCGCCTCGGCGCCGAGGCGGCCGGCTGGGGCCTGTTCAGCGCCGGGCTCGCGACCGGACTGTCGTCGCTCGCCGCCGGGCTTGCCGTCGCCCGCGTGGGGGCCGCGGCGATTGGGGCGCTCGCCGAGAAGCCCGAGCTGTTCGGCCGCTTGCTGATCTTCATCGGCCTCGCCGAGGGGATCGCCATCTACGGGCTGATCGTTTCGATCCTGATCCTGAACCGGCTGGCCTAGGCATGGCGGGCGTGTGCTTCATCGGCGACGAGATCGCGGCGGCCGGGTTCCGCCTGGCGGGCGCGATCGTGCGGGTGCCGGAGCGCGGGACCGAGACCGCCGCCCTGCGCGAGGAAAGAGAGCGCGCGGCGCTCGTGATCGTCTCGCGCGCGGTCGCCGAGCGCGTCGATTCGCGCGAGCTCGCGCAGGCCCTCGCTTCCGCCAGCCCCCTCTTGATCGTGCTCCCCGACGCCGCCGGCCTGCCGCCCGCGATCGACGTCGCGGCCCGGGTACGGCTGCAGCTCGGGATAGGCGAGACATGAAGCGGGACGACGCCGTGAGCGCGCTCCTTCAGGTGATCGCCGAGAACCGCGAGGCGGCCTGCCGCGAGGAGCGCGATCGCGCGGCGGCCGAGGCCCGCGCCATCGTGAAAGCCGCTCACGCCGACGCGCGCAAGCGGGTGCGGGCGGCGGTGGAGGAAGCGTCGCTCCGCCCCGCGGAACGGCTCGCGCGCGCGGAGGCGCAGCACCGCACGCGGGAGCGGCTCGAGCACCAGCGGCGCGTGAAGGCGCGCCTCCAGAAGGGCTGGAGCCTGCTGCGCGAGTCGCTCGAGCGCCTCTGGCTCGACCCGGACGGGCGCCGCGGATGGACCGAGCGCGCGGCCCGGCGCGCCGCCGACGCGCTTCCCGCGGGCGAGTGGCGAATCGCGCACCCGGCCGGCTGGCCCGAGGAGGACAAGCGCCGCGCGCGGAAATGGCTGGGGGAGCGCAACGTCAGCGTCGCGGCCTTCCAGCCGGACGCGCTCGTCCGCGCGGGGCTCAGGTTCGCGAGCGACCACACGGTGCTCGACGCGACGCTGGAGGGGCTGCTCGCCGACCGAGCGGCGGTCGAGGCGCGGCTGCTTTTCCACCTCGGGGACGAAGCCGCATGAGCGTCGCCAGGGTCCTGTGGGCGAGCGGACCGGTGCTGAAGGCGCGCCCGGAGGGCCCGTTCCAGATGCGCGAAGCCGTCGCCATCGGGCGCCGCTCTCTGCTCGGCGAAGTGGTCGCGGTCAGCGGCGCCGAGATCACCGCCCAAGTCTACGAGGATCCGACGGGGCTCAAGCCCGGGGAGGAAGTGCGCGGCAGCGGCGCGCCGCTCGGGATCCGCCTCGGCCCGGGCCTGCTCGGGAACATCTTCGACGGCCTGCTGCGACCGCTGTCGGGGGCGCGCGCGGCGCGCTTCGATTTCGCGCCGGGAGCGAAGAAGGGCGACGCGCTCTCGGGCGGCGCGGTGTTCGGCCGGGCCGGCGCCCAGGACTGCCTCGTTCCGCCGCATCTCGGCGGCGAGGTGATCGAGATCGCGGCGCCGGGCCCCTACGCCGAGGACGCGACGCTGTGCAGGCTGCGCGCGCAGGACGGCGCGGTCCACGAGGTGTCGATGGGACATTTCTGGCCGGTGCGCGCGCCGCGCCCGGTGGCCGAGCGCCTGCCGAGCGACGAGCCGCTCGTGACCGGGCAGAGGATCCTCGACGGCCTGTTCCCGGTCGTGCTCGGCGGCAAGGCGGCGATACCGGGAGGATTCGGCACGGGAAAGACGGTGCTGCTCGAGTCGCTCGCGAAGTCGTGCAACGCCGACGTAATCGTGTACCTGGGCTGCGGCGAGCGCGGCAACGAGATGGCCGGCGTGCTCTCCGAGTTTCCCGGGCTCCGCGACCCGCGCACCGGGCGCCCGCTGATGGAGCGCACCGTGATCATCGCCAACACCTCGAACATGCCGGTCGCCGCGCGCGAGGCGAGCATCTACAGCGCGGTGACGGTCGCCGAGTACTTCCGCGATCAGGGGCTGCACGTCGCGCTCATGGCCGACTCGACCAGCCGCTGGGCGGAGGCGCTGAGGGAAGTCTCCGGGCGCCTGGGCGAGCTCCCCGGCGAGGGCGGCTATCCCGCGTACCTGAGCAGCCGGCTCGCCGATTTCTACGAGCGCGCGGCGAAGGTGCGGACGCTTTCCGGCCGCACCGGCTCGGTGACGCTGCTGTCATCGATCAGCCCGCCCTCCGGGGATTTCTCCGAGCCGGTGACGAGCCACTCCAAGCGCTTCGTGCGCTCGTTCTGGGCGCTCGACCAGAAGCGCGCGCAGGCGCGCTTCTATCCCGCGGTCCACCCGCTGCAGTCCTACTCCGAGGACGCCTCCGAGCTGGTCGAGTGGTGGGACCGGGTCTTCGGCGCGCTGCCCGCGCGCGGCGCCGCGCCCCCGGTGCACGAATGGAGCGAGCTGCGCCGCAAGTTCCTCACCCTGCTCGACGAGCAGGTGCGCCTCGAGCGCATGGCGCGCATCGTCGGCAAGGACGCGCTGCCCGCGCGCCAGCAGCTCACGCTGTTCTGCGCCGAGATCGTCAACGAGGCCTTCCTGCGCCAGTCGGCGTTTTCCGACGTCGACTGGTACGCGAGCCCGCAGCGCCTCGCGGCGATGATGCGCCTCATCGGGCGCTTCATCGCGCTCGCCGAGCGCTCGCTCGCGCAGGGGATGCCGCTCGAGCGCATCACCTCGCTCGGCGTGCTGCGCGCCCTGCAGCGCATGGGCGAGGAGATCGCGGAGGGCGATCCCGGCGGGTTCGCCGCGCTCGCGCGGCGCGTCGAGGACGAGTTTCGCGCTGCCGGGGAGACGGTCCGTGGAAGCTAGGGTCACGCTCGAGCGTGCCGCGGCGCGGATCGAGGGGCCGCTCGTGTTCCTCAAGCGCACGCTCGACGTCGGGCTGAACGAGGCGGTGGAGATCCGCGGCGCCGACGGGCGCGCGCGCCTGGGGCGCATCGCGGCCCTCGATGAGGAGCTGCTCACCGTCGAGCTGCTCGAGTCGACGAGCGGCCTCGCGCTTCCCGACGTGGTCGCGCGCTTCTTCGGCGAGCCGCTGCAGTTCACGCTGGGTCCCGGCGTGCTCGGGCGCGTCTACAACGGCATCGGCGTGCCGATCGACGGCGGACCGCCGCTGCCGGCCCACGTGCGGCTGCGCATCGAGGGCCAGCCGGCCAATCCCGTGTCGCGCGAGGTTCCGCGCGACTTCATCGAGACCGGCATCACGGCGATCGACCTGATGAACAGCCTGGTCCGCGGGCAGAAGCTGCCGATCTTCTCGGGCAGCGGGCTGCCGCACGACCGCACCGCGATCGACATCGCGCGCCACGCGCGCCTGCGCGGCGCCGCGGGCGGGGAGTTCGCGATCGTGTTCGCGGGAATAGGGCTGCCGAACGAGCGCGCCGAGTATTTCAGGAGGAGCCTCGAGGCGAGCGGGGCGCTCGAGCGCTCGGCGCTGTTCCTCAACCTCGCGAGCGACTCGAGCAGCCAGCGCCTCTTGACGCCGCGCTTCGCGCTCACCGCCGCGGAGTACCTCGCGTTCACCGAGGGCAAGCACGTGCTGGTGATCCTCACCGACATGACCAATTACTGCGAGGCGCTGCGCGAGGTCGCCGGCGCCAAGGGCGAGATCCCGGGACGCAAGGGCTATCCCGGCTACCTGTACTCGGACCTCGCCACCATCTACGAGCGCGCCGGCTGCATGCACGGCGCGAAGGGGACGCTGACGCAGCTCCCGATCCTGAGCATGCCTTCCGACGACATCGGTCATCCGATCCCCGACCTCTCCGGCTACATCACCGAGGGGCAGATCGTGCTGTCGCGCGAGCTCGACCGGGCCGGGGTTTATCCCCCGGTCAACGTGCTCGCGAGCCTGTCGCGGCTCGCCAAGGACGGCACCGGCAAGGGCTACACGCACCGCGACCACCCCGCGCTCGCGAGCCAGCTCTTCGCCTGCTACGCGCGCTCGGTGCAGACGCGGCTGCTCGCGAGCGTAGTGGGCGAGGAGGGGCTGTCCGATTCGGACCGCGCCTACCTCGCCTTCGGCAACGCCTTCGAGCGCTCGCTGATCGGCCAGGACGGCGCGCGCACCCTCGAGGAGAGCATGCAGGCCGGATGGAGCGCGCTGCGCCTGCTGCCGCGCACCGAGCTGACGCGCCTGTCGGACGCGCAGATCGGCGAGCATCTCGGGCCAGCGCCGTGAGCGATATCACCCCGACGCGAAGCGCGGTCATCGCGCTCGCCGACGAGCGGCGGGCGATGCACGACAGCTACGTGTTCCTCGACGAGAAATGCCTGCTCCTCGCGCAGGCGATGCTGAAGGAGCTGCGCGAGTACGAGCGCCTCTCGGCGTCGCTCGGAGAGGCGCTCGCGGAGGCGGCCGGCGCGCTGCAAGGCGCGCTCGCACGGCACGGCCTGGACGGGCTCCAGCGCTATCCCGCGGCCGACCCCGCCGGCGCAGCCCCGTCGGTCAGCCGGCGCGCGCTGATGGGCGTGCGGCTGCAGGAGGCTTCGCTTGGCGCTGCGGGCGAACCGCAGCTCGCGCCGGTGAATCCCTCGCCCGAGGCGGAGGCCTCCCGGACGGCCCACGCGGCGGTGTTGAGCCTCGCTGCGCGGCTCGCCGCGCTGTGGGGCAACCTCGAGCGGCTCTACCGCGAGTACCGGCGCACCGTGCGCCGGGTGCGTGCGCTCCAGGACGTCCTCCTTCCCGAGGTGGACCGCAGCATCTACGAGATCGAGACGAGCCTCGAGGAGCTGGAGCGCGACGAGGCGGTGTGGCTGAGGCGCCGCCCGGGAGCCGACTCTTGATCTAGCGCAAGCGCGCCCGCGCGGCCGGGCCGATAATGCCGGTATTCACCGAGCCGGCGGGAATCCATGGCGGACACATCCAAACTGCAGCTGGTGCGCGATTCGGTGCTCGCGGCCGAGCTCGACGAGAAGCAATGCGTCGCGCTCGCCGAGCTGATCGCGGTGCGCGACCTCGAGGACGAGGAAGTGCTGGTCGAGGAGGGCGCGACCGACGACCAGCTCTATGCGGTCGTGAGCGGGGCGCTCGCCGTGGCGAAGCGCGTCCAGCCGGGAAACAAGTGGCTCAACCTCCAGGTGCTCACCAAGGGAGACCTCGCCGGCGAGCTCGCGTTCATGGGCGAGGACCCGCGCTACGCGGCGCTGCGCGCCGCGGGACCGACGCGGGTGCTGTGCCTGAAGCGCGACGGGCTCGAGTCGCTGCTCGGCCGCGACCCGCTCATCGTCTACCGGGTCATGCGCTCGATATTCCGAGTCGTTCACGGCATCCTGCGCCGCATGGCGCTCCAGGCGAACGAGCTCACGAACTACATCTTCAAGCAGCACGGCAAGTACTAGCCGAGTGGAAGGGGATCCGGACCGCATTCTCGCCGCGCTGCGCGAGCCGCGGGCCTATCCCCGGGGCGCGGACCGCGTCGCGCTGATCGAAACCCACATCTCGTGGGTGTTTCTCGCCGGCGGCTACGCGTACAAGGTCAAGAAGCCGGTGTCCCTGGGCTTTCTCGATTTCAGCACGCTCGCGGCGCGCCGCTTCTACTGCGAGGAGGAGCTGCGCCTCAACCGGCGCACGGCGCCCGGGTTGTACCTGGGCGTCGTTCCGATCGCCGAGGGGCCCGGCGGGATCCGCGTCGGCGGCGAGGGAGAGCCGCTCGAGTACGCGCTCGAGATGCGCCGCTTCCCGCAGGAGGCCCTGGCCGACGGGCTCGCGCGGCGGGGCGAGCTGAGCGAGGCGCACGTCGACGCGACCGCCGCCGCGGTCGCCGCCTTCCACGCCGCGATTCCCGCCGCGCCGGAGGACAGCGACTACGGAACTCCCGCGCGCGTCACCGCGCCCGCGCTCGCGAATTTCGAGCGGCTGGACGCCCTCGTCTCCGGCGCCGCGGAGAAGCAGGCGCTCGGCGAGCTGCTTGCCTGGACGCAGCGCGAGGGCGGCCGGCTTCGCGAGACCTTCGAGGCGCGCAGGCGCGAGGGCTTCGTGCGCGAGTGCCACGGCGACCTCCACCTCGGCAACATCGCCTTCATCGACGGGCGCCCCGTGCCCTTCGACTGCATCGAGTTCGATCCGGCGCTGCGCTGGATCGACGTCATGAACGAGGTCGCTTTTCTCGTCATGGACCTCCTCGAGCACGGCCTCGCCGGGAGCGCGTGGCGGCTCCTGAACGCGTATCTCGAGGCCACGGGCGACTACGCCGGCGTGCGCGTGCTGCGCTACTACCTCGTCTACCGGGCAATGGTGCGCGCCATGGTCGCGCGCATACGCGAGCAGCAGCCGGGCAGCGCCGCGGCACATGCCCGCGCGCACCGGGAGTTCGGGACCTACCTCGCCTTGGCGCGCTCGCTCGCGCCGACCGCAAGGCCCGCGCTCGTCCTCATGCACGGTCTGTCCGGGTCCGGGAAGACCGCCGTGTCCCAGAGGCTGCTCGAGCGCCTCGGCGCCGTGCGCGTGCGCTCCGACGTCGAGAGGAAGCGCCTGCACGGCCTCGCCGCCGGAGCGCGAACGGGGGCGGAGCTGCGCGGCGGCATCTACTCGCCCGAGGGCACGCGCCGGACCTACGAGCGCCTCGCGCGGGCCGCGCGCGACATCGTGGAGTCCGGCTGCGTCGCAGTCGTCGACGCCGCGTTCCTGAGGCGCGCCGAGCGCGACGCCTTCCGCTCGCTCGCGCACGAGCTCGACGCCCCGTTCCTGATCGCCACGTGCGAGGCACCCGAGGAGGTGCTGCGCGAGCGCGTCGCCCGCAGGGAAGCGGCGCAGAGCGACGCCTCCGAGGCCGGGCTTGCCGTCCTCGGGAGCCAGCTCGCGAGCCAGGAGCCGCTCGGAGGGGACGAGAGCGGCCGCAACGTGCGGATCGAGACCGGGCGCGGCGACGCGGCGACCGACGCGGGCGTCGCCGAGGTCGCGGCGAGGCTGGCGGAGTGAGGACGTGAGCCATATCGACGTCTTCAACGGCGATGCCGACGGCCTGTGCTCGCTGCGCCAGCTGCGCCTCGCCGAGCCGGCCGATTCGCAGCTCGTCACCGGGCCCAAGCGCGACATCGCGCTGCTCGAGCGCGTCGAAGCCGGTCCGGACGACGTCGTGACGGTTCTCGACGTGTCGCTCGAGCGCAACCGGGCGGCGCTCGTCGCGCTCCTCGGGCGCGGGGCGCGCGTGCGCTACTTCGACCACCATTTCGCGGGCGAGGTGCCGGCGCATCCCAACCTCGAGGCCGTGCTCGACGCCTCGCGCGAGACCTGCACCAGCGTGCTCGTCGACCGTTGGCTCGGAGGGCGCTTCCGCGCCTGGGCGGTCGTCGGGGCGTTCGGCGACAACCTGGACGAGATCGCGCTGCGGCTGGGAGGCTCGCTCGCCCTCGGCGCGTCGGAGCTGGAGACGCTGCGCGAGCTGGGGCGCAGCCTCAATTACAACGCCTACGGCGGCGGCGAGGCGGACCTGCTCGTTCACCCCGCCGCGCTGTACGCGCTGCTGGCGAGATACGAGGACCCACTGCGGTTCGCCGCCAGGGAGAGCGTTTTCCCGACCCTGCAGCGCGCGCGGCACGCGGACCTCGACGCGGCGATGGAAACGGCGCCGCGCTGGACGGGAGCGCGCGCCAGCCTGTACCTGCTGCCGGACCGGCCGTCGAGCCGGCGCGTGCTCGGCGTGTTCGGCAACCATCTGGTCCGCGTCGACCCGCGCCGCGCGTACGCGGTCCTCGCGCCGCGGGAGGGCGGAGGCTACATCGTCAGCCTGCGCGTTCCGGAGACGAGCGGCGTGAGCGCGGACGCCTTCGCGCGCCGTTTCCCCTCAGGAGGCGGCCGGCGAGCGGCGGCGGGGATCGACCATCTGCCCGCCGAGCGGATTCAGGAGTTCATCGACCGCTTCAGCGCCGCGTTCACGTGAAAGGCCCGAGCTCGCCTTGCACGCGCCGCTGCGCGAGGGGCCCCGACCGCCCTCGGAAGCAGCAACCGCCCGAACAATCTGCACGCCATCCGCATCGGCAAGCGCGGCCGGACCCGGGGATACACCGGTCCGAAAGCGGCGCGAACCGCAGGCGGCAGCATGGGTAGGATCGACCGCGGCCCGGAGGACACACCTGCCATTTCCGCGATGCATAGCACATAGCCGAGGAGCTTCGGCGCATCCGCGACTAGAGCGGCGTGCCGCTCCTCCAGCTGCCGCGCGAACTGCTCGAGCTCGCCGCGGTTCTGCGTGAAGGGCACGCCCATGAGGCGGAACGCCCTCCCGATATAGGCGAGGTGCAGGCGCTTCTCCTCCGGGGAGAGGGAGCACTGCCTTTCCACCATCTCGACGACGCTGAAGCCGAAATACGTGAGCATCCACCCGGGGATGCGGGATCGTGCGTGGCGGTCCCGTATGTCGCGCAGGACGTCGCGCACCTCGGGGCTCGAGATGCCGCCGGAGGGCCGCACGCCGGAATCCGTAACGGCGCGCACGAACACGTCGATCCGGCGAAACGCGCCCATCATGGCGCCCAGGGAGGGAAAGCGCGCCGGGTACCTGATCTGGTGCAGATCGAGGAAGTCCCCGAGCAGCAGGAAGCTCAGCGTCACGCCGATGCCGGGGCGGTAGCCGCAATGCAGCCACAGTCGGCTCACCAGATCGAGCTCGCGCGCGAACTCCGGCCCGAGCATCGATTCCTCGAAGCGGTCGCAAGGAGGGTCGAAGCCGCGGTGGAGGCGCAGGAAGGATTCCACTGCTGCTCGCGGGAACCGCGACCGCCGGGTTCCCGACGCCGGACGCTCTCAGGTCTTCAGCAATGCCTTGGTGGCGAACACCAGCACCAGCATCAGGACGATCCCTATCCCCAGGCTCCATCCGATCAGCCGCTTCTCGACGGGGAGAAGCGGCTCGTACTCCATCTTGCGGATCTCTTCACCGATTCTAGGCTGTTCCATTTTTCGCGCTCCTGTCGTTGTATCAGCTCGCCATCGGGGGCTTGACGCCGCCGTAGAACATCCAGGAGATGATGAGGCCCACCCAGATGATGAAGCCGAACAGGCATACCAGATACACTGCGGCGAGCTTGCCGATGCCCTCTTCCCAGAGCTTCCTGAAGTTGCTCATCACGCCGATGGTGAAGAACGTCAGCACGAAGAAGATGCCGCGGAAGGCGTTGGCCTCGCCCATCGCCGCCTTGACCTTGCCCATCAGCTCGGGCGTCGCGCCCAGGGCGAGCAGCAGGATCAGCAGGAAGGTCACGACGTAGCCGATCACGAACTTGGGGAAGCGCTCCCAGATCTCCCCGGCCCGCGCGCGGTCGCCCTCGCGCTTCTCGATGCGCGTGGTCCAGACGTAAGCGAGAACGAACGCCCACACGCCGATGAAGATGTCGATGAACACCTTGACCGTCGCCGCGGTTCCCAATATCCAGCCCGGAGCGTACCGGATGCCTTCGGCCGCGTTCTTCGCCAGAATCAGGGATTCCGCGATGGCGCCGCTCGCGACCGCGGCGCCGTCGGTCTTCACCGAGAGCGCCATCCACGCTCCCGCGACCAGGGGCTCATGGGAGAGATACGCCTGCGCCAGGAACGGCAGGAACAGCAGCTCGACGACCGCGAAGATGACGACCAGCGAGGACACCATGATGGCGACCACCGGCCGTGCGCGGATCGCGGCTCCGGTGGCGATCGCGGCGGACACTCCGCAGACCGATATGCCGGAAGCGAGCGGCGCCGCCCACTCGCGGCTGAACTTGAACCATACCCGCGCTACGTAGTACACCACCGACCAGAAGATCAGATAGGCGACGATGATCGCGGCGAGGCCGAGAAACATGAGCGAGGTCGCGAGCGCGAGCTTCTCCGCCGCCGTCACTCCGAGAAATCCGCCGAGTATGACGATCGCCGTCTTGACGTACAGCTCGGGCCGGACCGCCTCCTTCATCCACTCGGCGAACCCGGGCATGAAATTGCCGATGAACAGGCCGATGAGCAGCGCCACAACGAAGCCGCCTTCCGCTGTGAGCCTCAGGGACCAGCTGATCCCGAACTTCTGCATATCCCCGGGCGTGTTCACGGCGAAGCTGGCCCAGCTGCCGATGATCCAGGCGATGTACGCCAGCCAGAAAACCGCGGTGAACCCGAGCGCGAAGCGCTTGACGTCGGCCTTGAGCGCCGCGGCGCCGGCCGTCATGACGACGAGCAGCGCGACGTAGGTCGCGATCAGCGCCCCGACCCCGCCGAGGCCCGCGTAGGCCTTGGACGCCGGGTTGAGGGCCTTGGAAAGGTCGGTCCAAACGCTCGTGGTGACCACCCACCCCAGGATATCCGCTCCGACGAGCAGCCCCAACGACAGCACGAAGACCAGCAGTCCTATCCATACGGACAGCCAGTCCTCGCTCATGCCCTGCGCCTGACTCCCCTGCGCTTGATTCATATCGTCCTCCTCCAAACGATTGGTAAGCGCTGCACGAAAGACCGGTTCGGTTCGCTCCCGTATCCTCGGAAGCCCGTCAAGAATAGCACTCTCCCGGTTTCGCGTGCGGCTGGCTTGAATTCGCCGCTCCTCGCGGCCGATAATAGGCGATGGATCATCTCGAGCCCAAGCAGGCTGCGAAGTTCCTGCAGGACAATCCCGACGCGCTGTTCATCGACTGCCGCAGCGAGATGGAATACCTGTTCGTCGGCCATGCAGTGGGCGCACTGCATGTCGCGTGGAACGACGGTGTCGACTGGCAGGTCAACCCGCATTTTGTCGGACAGGTGAAGAAGCTCGCCGGCGCGGACCACGCCACGCGCCCCATCCTGCTCATCTGCCGCAGCGGCAACCGTTCTCAGGAAGCGGGACAAGCGCTCGAGCAGCAGGGCTTCACGCGCGTCTACAACGTGGCGAACGGCTTCGAGGGCCCGCTGAATGCCAAGCACCAGCGCAACGTGGTCGCCGGCTGGCGCCACGACGGGCTGCCCTGGGAGCAGTGCTGAGCGCTACCGGGCGGAGTGCCCCGTCAGCTTGACTTCCACCTTCTCGCTCGCCGCCAGCGAGGCGTAGTACTCGCGCAGGATATCCAGCACTTCGGGCCGGCTGAACTCGGGCGGGACGGGGCTGCCTTCGGAGAGCCATTTGCGCAGCTTGGTCCCGGAAACGAGCAGCCGATCGGCGTCCTGGTGCGGACAGGTGCGTCCCGAGGCCATCCCGCCGCACTTGTAGCACCAGAAAGTCCAGTCGATCTTGAGCGCCTGGGTCTCGAGCGCGTTCTTCGGAATCTGGTCGAAGACATGATGCGCATCGAAGGGCCCGTAGTAGCTGCCTACGCCGGCGTGATCGCGGCCTACGATCAAGTGCGAGCAGCCGTAGTTCTGGCGGAACAGCGCGTGCAGGAGCGCCTCGCGCGGGCCGGCGTAGCGCATGTCGAGCGGATAGCCGGCCTGCACCACCGTGCCGGGACGGAAGTACTTCTCCATCAGCACGGCGATCGCGCGCGTGCGCACGTCCGCCGGGATGTCGCCGGGCTTGAGGTTGCCGAGCAGCGAGTGCACCAGCACGCCGTCGCAGGTCTCGATGGCGACCTTGACGAGGTACTCGTGCGAGCGGTGCATCGGGTTGCGGGTCTGGAAGCCGGCGACCCTCGACCAGCCGAGCTTGTCGAAGGCGGCACGCGTCTCGGCCGGCGTCATGAAGAGATTTCCGTACGCCGCCTTGAAGCCGCCGTCCGAGAGCACCTTGACCGGCCCGGCGAGGTTCACCTCGCCCTGCTCCATGACCATCTTGACGCCGGGATGCTCGAGGTCCGTCGTGCGGAAGACCGTGGCGCACTCGTGCGCCTTGTTGATCGTGTACTTCTCGGTGACCGTCATGACCGCGAGGATCTCGCCGCTTTCGGGGTCGGCGAGCGCGACGTCCGCTCCGGTCCTGAACGCCGCGGCGGTGTCCTTGTCGGTGGAAAGGGTGATGGGAATCGGCCAGAACAGCCCGTTCGCCATCTTCATGCCGTCGCACACGCCCGCCCAGTCGGCGTGCGTCATGAAGCCGTCGAGCGGGGTGAAGCCGCCGACGCCGAGCATGATGACGTCGCCCTTTTCGCGCGAAGTCACGCGGACTCTGGGCAAGGTCGCGGCGCGCCGCCTCTCGGCGGCGAGCTCCTCGCCCTGGACGAGCAGCGGCAGCAGCCTGCCGCCGCCGTGCGGATTAACCAGCGGCATGACGTAACTCCAGCTCGTCAGACATCGGCCATCGGCACGAAAAGATACCTGCCCTCACGCTGCGTCCTTTGACCTAGGTCAAGCTGTCGTTCGAGCGAACGGGAACAATGATGCCTCGAGTCGCGCTATATTGCAGAAAATTCTTATATTAGATTAGACTAATATAAGCGGGAGCGGCAAGCCGCACAAACACCGAGGAGGGGGCATGAAACGCAATGCGACTTTGATCAAGGCGCTGGTGCTGGCGAGCGCGCCGCTCGTCGCAGCCCCGGCGGGCGCGACCGACGGCTATTTCCAGCACGGCTACGGCATGAAGGGCAAGGGGATGGCCGGCGCGAGCACGGCCGCGACTAACGACGCCTTCGGCGGCGCGAACAATCCGGCCCAGATGGTCTTCGTCGGCGACCGCATCGACTTCGGCGTCGACGCGTTCAGTCCCCAGCGGTCGGCGTCGCGCAGCGGGAGCAACGTGGGCATCGACGGCTCGGCCGACAGCGACAGCACCCTGTTCGCTATTCCCGAGTTCGGCTTCAACAAGCTCATCAATCCCAACTTGTCGCTTGGGGTCACGGTGTACGGCAACGGCGGCATGAACACTGACTATCCCGGCGACCAGATTCCCCAGGGCACCGCCTGCGGTCAGGCTCCGGCTGGCTTCAACCCTGCACCCGGACCGTACAACCTGCTCTGCGGAAACGGCCGGCTGGGCGTCGACCTCAGCCAGCTCGTCATCGCGCCGACGGTCGCCTACAAGGTCGCCGAAAAGCATGCGCTCGGAATCTCGCCTCTGTTCGGTTACCAGCGCTTCAAGGCCGACGGGCTGCAGGCATTTGACAGTTTTCCCGGGCTCTCCACTTCAACCGGCAACGTGACGAACCGGGGCTACGATACCGCGAGCGGCTGGGGGGCGAGGATAGGCTGGCTCGGCAGGCTCACCGACGATCTGACGCTCGGCGCGGCCTACTCGACCAAGGTCGCCATGAGCAAGTTCGACAAGTATAAGGGGCTGTTCGCGGAGGGAGGCGGCTTCGACATGCCCGAGAACTACAACGTCGGCCTGGCGTTCAAGGTCTCGCCGACGGTGACCGTCGCAGCGGACTACCAGCGCATCAACTACAGTAAAGTCGCGTCCGTGGGCAACCCGAGCTCGCTGCTCTTGAACTGCCCCGCCGTCGGCGGCAGCGATCCCAACGCCTGCCTCGGCGGGAGCAACGGCGCAGGCTTCGGCTGGCACGACGTCAATATCTGGAAGCTTGGCGTCGAGTACCGTCACAGCGATCAGCTTACGCTGCGCGGCGGCTACAACCACAGCGACAACCCGATCAAGGCCGCAGATGTGACGTTCAACATCCTCGCCCCGGGCGTGGTCCAGGATCACGTGACGCTCGGGCTTACCTATACGTTCCAGGGCGGCGGCGAGCTGACGGCCGCGTACATGCACGCATTCCAGAATTCCGTGACCGGGTCGTCGTTGTTCAGCCCTCTTGTCGCTCCGGGCACAGCCGGAAACGAGACGATCAAGATGTACGAGAACTCGCTCGGCATCGCCTACGGCTGGAAGATGTAGGAAGGAGATGCAACCATGGACCCGAAGCCCAACGATGCGGTCATCGACGAGCTGATCAAGCGGCGCCTCGACGAGATCCTGCCGCAGAAGATCGAGCAGGCGCTCGCCGAGCGGCGCGAGAAGACGCCCGGCTCCATGACCATCATCGCCACCAAGGGAACGCTCGACTGGGCCTACCCGCCGTTCATCCTCGCCTCGACTGCCGCGGCGCTCGGCTGGAACGTCGACGTTTTCTTCACCTTCTACGGCCTGCAGCTGCTGCGCAAGGACCTGAGCGATCTGAAGGTGAGCCCGCTCGGGAACCCCGGCATGCCGATGAAGATGCCCTTCGGCCCCGGGTGGTTCCAGCACATCAACTGGAACATCCCGAACGCGGTCCAGTCGATCGTCCCCGGGTTCGAGACCCTCGCGAGCACGCTCATGAAGCAGACGATCCACAACAAGGGCGTGGCGACCATCCCCGAGCTGCGCGAGATGGCGATCGAAGGCGGGGTCAACCTGATAGGCTGCCAGATGACGGTCGATCTCTTCGGGTTCAGCCGCGACGACTTCATCCCCGAGGTGAAGGAGTTCGTGGGCGCGGCGACCTTTCTGCCCAAGGCGCGCGATGCCGACGTGAGCCTGTTCATCTGACAGGCTGCCGGATCAATTCAAGACCGAGGTGACGCCCATGGCCGATCAAGTCCTCGACGCGAAAGGCATGAACTGCCCTTTGCCCATCCTGAAGACGAAGAAGGCGCTGCAAACGATGCAGCCCGGGGGGCTGCTCGAAGTGCTCGCCACCGATCCGGGGGCGGTCGCCGACTTCGAGTCGTTCTGCCGGCAGACAGGCAACCAGCTCGTCTCCTCGACGAAGGAAGGCGACGTCTTCAAGTTTGTGCTGAAGCGCAAGTAGGGAACGGCCCGGGGAGGACGGGGATTGAAAGTGTGCATCGTGTCGGACAGCCACGACCGCGCGGATCCGCTCGCGCTGGCGGTGCGCAAGGGAAAGGAGAAGGGCGCCGCCGCCGTGATCCATTGCGGCGACCTCATCGGCACGCAGACGCTGCGCGCCGCGCTGGACGCGGGCCTGCCGATGCATGTCATCCACGGCAACAACATCGGCGATCCGATCTCGCTGTCGCGCTGGGCGCGCGAGAGCTCCGGGCAGCTGCACTACCACGGCCCGGACGCGCGCCTGGAGCTCGGCGGACGCCGCATCTTCGTGGTCCATTACCCGGAGTACGGCTACGCGATGGCCTGCACCGGGGATTGGGACCTCGTCTGCTGCGGGCATTCGCACAAGGCCGGCGTGGAGCAGGTCGCGAACGTGAAGGGCGGCAAATCCTGGCTGGTCAACCCCGGCACGGTCGCGGGGCTGTCCGCGCCGGCGACCTGGGCGCTGGGCGACCTCCAGAGCATGCGCTTCGAGGTCTTTTCGATGGAGGCGTGAGGAAATCATGTTGACCAACAACCCGTTCGCTGCATTGACCGATTTTCTGCCGCCGACCTTCATGCAGTGGTACGTCGCGCTCATGATCCTCGCCGTGATTCTGGGAACGCTGTTCGACGTGGTGCACAAGGGGAGCGCCAGGTACTTCTTTCAGAGCTGGCGCAAGTCGAGGGGCAGGAAAGGGTCCAAGCCGGTCGGCGGCGGCGAGCTGGTCGCGATCGCCCTCAAGACCGGCTTCGTCGACGTGATGACCTCCGCAGAGTTCTGCACGGTGCGCCGCCGGCTTGCGCATCTGCTCGGCATGTACGGCTTCGTGCTCTACGTGGTCGCCACCGTCGCCCTGGTATTCGGCGCTTCGGCGGGCGCGATCTGGGCGCAGCTCTGGTGGCTCGGCGCCCTCATGGTCTGCGTGGGCGGCTACTGGTTCTGGTTCTTCATCCGGGTGGATGTGCTCGCCGAAGGTCACTCGCCTTTCCGCGTGGTGCGCGCGGACCTGTTCATCCTTTCCCTCCTCGCGAGCTGCACGCTGGCGCTCGCCTGGGGCTATGCCCAGGCGGCGGGCAGCCCGGGCGCCAGGGTGCTCTTCTGGCTGTACCTCCTCGCCACGACGGTGCTGTTCGCCGGGGTGCCGTGGTCGAAGTTCGCGCACATGTTCTTCAAGCCCGCCGCGGCGTTCGAGAAGCGCGTGTCGAACGCGAACGGCACGCGGAGCAACCTGCCCGCTCCGGCTGACAAGCCCGAGCAGCTCGGCGGCGCGCGAGAAATACCCCGCCACTACTAGAACGGAGAGAAGACATGCCGACCTTCGTCTACATGACCCGGTGCGACGGCTGCGGCCACTGCGTCGACATCTGTCCGTCGGACATCATGCACATCGACAAGACGTACCGGCGCGCCTTGAACATCGAGCCGAACATGTGCTGGGAGTGCTACTCGTGCGTGAAGGCCTGCCCGCAGAACGCGATCGACGCGCGCGGCTACGCCGACTTCGCGCCGCTCGGCCACAGCGTGCGGGCGCTGCGCGAGGAGAAGAAGGGGACGATCGCCTGGAAGATCAAGTTCCGCGACGGCCGCGAGAAGAACTTCCTGTCCCCGATCCGCACCACGCAATGGGGATCGATCAAGGGGCCGGCCGAGTACGACGCGCCTCGCCCCGAAGATTTCAAGCGGCAGGAGCTCGCGCACGAGCCGGATGCGCTCAACATCAAGGGCGGGTTGCCGGCGCTGCGCCGTGACCAACTCAAGAAGGGGATCGTGTGATGGGACTCTTCGGCGGCAGAAAGACAGTAAACGTTGACGCAGACATCCTCGTCATCGGCGGCGGCATGGCCGGCACTGGCGCGACCTACGAGGCGCGCTACTGGGGGCGCGACCTGAAGATCGTGTGCGTCGAGAAGGCGAACATCGAGAGGAGCGGCGCGGTCGCGCAGGGCCTCTACGCGATCAACTGCTACATGGGCATGCAGTGGGGCGAGAACCAGCCCGAGGACCACGTGCGCTACGCGCGCAACGACCTCATGGGCCTGGTGCGCGAGGACCTCGGCTACGACATCGCGCGGCACGTGGATGGCACCGTGCACAAGTTCGAGGAATGGGGCCTGCCGATGATGCGCGACCCCAAGACCGGCCGCTACCAGCGCGAGGGCAAGTGGCAGATCATGATTCACGGCGAGAGCTACAAGCCGATCGTCGCCGAGGCCGCGCGCAAGGCCGCCACCGAGGTCTATAACCGGATCATGGTTACCCACCTGCTGATGGACGACAAGGCGAAACGCGTGTCCGGCGCCGTCGGCTTCAACGTCCGCACCGGCGACTTTCACGTGTTTCGCGCCAAGGCGGTGATCGTCGCCGCGGGCGGCGCGTCGCACATCTTCAAGCCGCGCGCCGTGGGCGAAGGCATGGGGCGCACCTGGTATGCGCCCTGGTCGAGCGCCTCCGCCTACGCCCTGCCGATCGAGGTCGGCGCGAAGATGACGCAGATGGAGAACCGCATCGTCCTCACGCGCTTCAAGGACGGCTACGGTCCGGTCGGCGCGTACTTCCTGCATCTCAAGACGTACACGCAGAACGGCTACGGCGAGGAATACGAGAAGCGCTGGGTCGAGGACACGAGGGCTCTGGTCGGGGAGTACATCGACCATCACCCGGTGCCGACCTGCCTGCGCAACCACGCCCTCCTCAAGGAGCTCGCCGCCGGCCGCGGTCCCATCCGCATGGTGACCAAGGAGGCCTTCCAGGATCCGCACAAGGAAACCGTCGGCTGGGAGAACTTCCTCGGCATGACGATCGGGCAGGCAGTCGTGTGGGCGTCGCAGAACATCGACCCCAAGTTCGTCAATCCCGAGCTGACCACCTCCGAGCCCTATGTCATGGGCTCGCACGCCACCTGCTCCGGCGCGTGGGCGAGCGGGCCGGAGGATTACGCTCCCGCCGAGTACCAGTGGGGATACAACCGCATGATGACGGTCGACGGCCTCTTCGGCGCCGGCGACACGATCGGCGGCACCGCGCACAAGTTCTCCTCGGGCTCGTTCACCGAAGGCCGCATCGCCGCCAAGGCGGCGGTGAGGTACGTGATGGAGAAGGGCCGCGAGCAGCCCCAGGTGAGCGAGCAGGAAGTCCGCGATCTCGAGAAGCAGATCTACCAGCCGCTCGAGAATTACCGGGTCGGCCGCAACGAGATCGTCGCCGGAACGGTGTCGCCGAGCTACCTGCTCCCCATCCACGGGCTGCAGCGGCTGGAGAAGATCATGGACGAGTACGTCGGCGGCATCAGCACCAACTACATGACCAACGACCAGCTGCTCGGCCGCGGCCTGGAGCTGCTCGGCATGCTCAAGGAAGACATGAGCAGCATGGGCGCCGAGGACCTGCACCAGCTGCAGCGCGTCTGGGAGCTGCACCACCGCCTGCGGGCATCGGAGTCGGTCACGCACCACACCCTGTTCCGCCAGGAGACGCGCTGGCCGGGGTATTACTACCGCGGCGACTTCATGAAGCTCGACGACCAGAACTGGCACTGCTTCACCCTGTCGCGTTACGACCGGGAATCCGGCAAGTGGGCGATGGAGAAGGCGCCCGTCTACCACATCATCGACTGAACGCCTGTGCGCCATAGATTCGCGCCGATGTTCGTCGGCCACGAGATCTATCGTCAGGCCGCCTACGGAACCAACCACCCGCTCGCGATCCCGCGCGTCGAGTCGGTGACCGACATGTGCCGCGCGCTCGGCTGGCTCGGGCCGGAAGAGTTCCGCGAGAGTCCCCGCGCGAGCGAAGATCAGCTCAGGCGATTCCACACGCCCGAATACATCGCCGCCCTCCATCGGGCGAGCGACAGCGGGGAGGTGGATGCCGAGACGAGGCGGCGCTTCGCCATCGGCACCATGGAGAACCCGCTCTTTCCCGGCGTTTTCGAGCGCGCCTCGACCGCAGTCGGCGGCTCGATCCGCGCCGCCGAGCTCGCCCTCGAGGGCCGGATCGCGTTTCACCCCGCCGGCGGGACTCACCACGGGCGCCCGGACCGCGCCAGCGGCTTCTGCTTCTTCAACGATCCGGTGTTCGCGATCCTCACCCTGCTCCGCGGCGGGCCGGCGCGGGTGCTGTATGTGGATCTCGACGCGCACCACGGCGACGCGGTGCAGGACGCTTTCGCCGACGATGCGCGCGTCTGGACGATCTCGCTGCACGAGCGCGGCCGCTGGCCGCATACGGGTGGCGCTTCCGACACGGGTCGCGGCCGGGCATGCAATCTTCCGGTGCCGGCGGGCTTCAACGACAGCGAGCTGCGGCTGCTCGTCGACGAGGTCGTCCTGGCTCTCGCCGCTCGCTTCGAGCCCGAGGCCGTGGTGCTCGTGTGCGGCGCCGACGCGCTCGCAGGCGACCCGCTGTCGTCGATGGCGCTGTCGGACGTCGCGCTGTGGGAGCAGGTCGAGCGGCTCGCGGCGCTCGCTCCCGCCACGGTCGTGCTCGGAGGAGGGGGTTACAATCCCTGGACGGTCACACGCTACTGGACCGGCCTGTGGGGAACGCTGTCGGGCCGCGAGATTCCCGGCACTCTTCCCGAGGCCGCGCGGGCGATCCTGGGCGGTCTCGAGTGCGACCTCATCGACGGGGAAGACGTGCTTCCGCGCTGGCAAACTACCCTCGCCGATCCGCCGAACGAGGGTCCGGTGAGGGACGAGGTCCGGATGCTTTCGAGGAGAGCGGCATGCGCTGGATAGACCGGCTCGCGGCGATCGAGGAGCTGGAGGACGCGGGCTTCGACGAGGCGCTCGTCGCCGACATGGAACGCACCGGCGGGGCGCTCGCTTCGCGCGCCATCCGCTTCTCCACGCCTACCTTCAAGTCCTATTCGAGCTGCGAGCTCGACGGCTGCGGCAAGAACAGCTTCCCGGCGTTCTCGGTCACCGCCGGCGGCTGCGCGCTCGACTGCGATCACTGCCAGGCGAAGATCCTCGAGCCGATGATCCCGGCGACGAGCCCGGAGATGCTCGAGCGCAGGGTGCGGGAGATGATCGCGACGCAGGACCTGCGCGGGTTCCTGCTCTCGGGCGGGTCGAACAGGAAGAACGAGATCCGCTACGAGCGCTACTATCCGGCGATCGAGCGCCTCAAGCGCGAATTCCCGCACCTCAAGATCGCGATCCATTCGGCGCTCACCGACTCGGCGCGCGCGCGCGGCATGGCCGACGCTGGCGTCGATACGGCGATGATGGACGTGATCGGCGCGCAGGAAACGATCCGCGAGGTCTATCACCTCGACCGGCCGGTCGAGGATTTCGAGGCGACGCTCGCAGCGCTGTGCGCGACGAAGATGGAGGTCGTGCCGCACATCGTGATCGGCCTGCACTACGGGAGGATTCTCGGCGAGGCGCGCGCGCTCGACATAGTCAGCCGCCACCCGATCCACTCGCTCGTCCTCGTCGTAGTAATGCCTTTCTACGCGAGGCCGGGCACGTTCCGGACACCCGACGCGCACGAGGCCGGGCGCATCTTCGTCGAGGCGCGGCGCCGCATCCCGGATCGCGAAGTATTGCTCGGGTGCGCGCGTCCTCCCGGCCTGCACCGGCGCGTGACCGACGCGTACGCGGTGATGGCGGGACTGGACGGCGTCGCTTTTCCCGCGGAAGGCACGCTCGCGGTCGCGAACGCGATCGGCAGGCCGGCGGTGCAGGAGCACGCCTGCTGCTCGATGAAGACCGGGCGCACCATCAGGATTCATCCGCGCGCGTCGGTGGCGGCGTGATGGGCGAGCGATTCGACGTCCTCGTGCTGGGGCTCGGTCCGGCGGGGGCGAGCGCGGCCACGGAGGCTGCGCGCCGCGGCTGCCGCGTCCTCGCCGTGGATCGGAAGCGCGAGGCGGGGCGGCCGGTGCAATGCGCCGAGTTCGTGCCCTCGATGATCGGCATCGACGTCGGCGACCTTTCCGCTTCGACGCGCCAGCCGATCCGCGCGATGATGACTTTCGTCGAGCATGCCGCGCCCGACGTCGAGTGGAACTTCCCGGGCCACATGCTGGACCGGGCGGCGTTCGACGCGGCGCTCGTCGCCGAGGCCGAACGCGCCGGCGCGCAACGCCGATTCGGTGCCGCGGTTCGCCGCGTCGCGGCGGACGGAACGGTGGAATTGTCGGGCGGCGGGTACGTCGCCGCGCAGGTCGTCGTCGGCGCCGACGGACCGCGCTCGATCGCGGGCCGCGCGATCGGCCGGGTCAACGCCGAGGTCGTGGAGACGCGGCAGGTCACGGTGCCGCTTCTTCGGCCACACGAGGCCACGGATATCTTCCTTTCCTCCGACATTCCCGGCGGCTACGGCTGGCTCTTTCCGAAAGGCGGGATCGCGAATCTCGGCGCAGGGGTGGATCCGGAATACAGGCGGCGACTCAAGAAGATCGTCGCGGACCTTCACGCGACGCTTGTCGCGGAGGACAGAGTCGGCCGGGATGTCCTCGGGCTCACCGGCGGGCCGATCCCGGTCGGAGGCATGCTCAAGCCCAGGGCGATGCTGGCGAGCGTCCTGGTGCTGCTCGCGGGCGACGCGGCCGGGCTCGCGAATCCGGTGACGGGCGCCGGGATCGCCGCAGCGGTCCATTCGGGCAGGCTCGCCGGGCAGGCGGCCGCGGCGTGGATCTCGGGCGACCGCTCCGCGGGCGCCGAATACGAGGAAGAGCTGGAAAGCGTGTTCGGCGCCGCCCTCGAGCGCGCGCGGCTGCGGCGCCGGGAGCTCGCCGAACAATTCGCGGCGGGACTGCGCCCGAGCGCGCGCGCGCTCAAGCGCGGCTGGATCGCCTATCCCGAGTACTGGACAAGCCAGGGGAATCTCTCATGAACTGTTTCAGGCCCGAGATGCAGCCGCGCGAGCCCGCGCCGATTCCCATCGAGCTGAAGAACGGCGCACGCGTCAAGTCGAGCAACGTCGCCCCGCAGGGCGTGTATCTCCCCAATTACAACGTGCTGACGCCCGCCATGCGCTCGCCCGAGTACGTGCAGATGTCGACCGCCGCCGCGATCACGCTCGGCATCATGAAGGGCAGGATGTACCGCTGCGAGTGCACGCGCTGCCTGAACCTCCTTCTCACGTATCCCGAAGGCTGCCGCGCCAACTGCGCCTACTGCGGCCTGGCGCGCCACCGGGAGGCCGAGCGCGACTACGCCGACCGCAACTTCATCCGCGTCGACTGGCCCGCGGTGCCGATGGAGCAGGTGATCGACACCGTCGCGAAGGAAGGCGCGGCGAGCCCGTTCCACCGCATGTGCATCTCGATGATCACGCACCCGCGCTCGGACGAGGATACGGTGAGCGTGCTCAAGGCGTGGACGGCGCGCATCGACCCTTCCGCGATTCCGGTATCGATCCTCTCCAACCCGACGACGATGACGCGCGAGGACGTGAAGCGGCTGCGCGGGCTCGGCGCCGATATCTTCACCGTCGCCCTCGACGCGGCGACGCCGGACATCTTCGACCGCACGCGCGGCAAGGGCGTGCAATCGCCGCACAGCTGGAGCAAGTACTGGGAGATCCTGATGCACGCGCGCCAGATCTTCGGGCCGCAGAAATTCGGCGCGCACATCATCGTCGGCATGGGCGAGACGGAGCATGACGTGCTCACGCTCGTGCAGAAGCTCGTCGATCTCGGCGGGCACAGCCACATGTTCTGCTTCTTTCCCGAGAAGGGCTCGCTCATGGACCACCTGCCGGCGACGCCGCGCGACCAGTGGCGCCGCGTCCAGCTCGGCCGCTACCTCATCGACTACCGCAGCGCCCGCGTCGAGGGGATGAAGTTCGACGGCCAAGGTCGCGTCGTCGACTTCGGCGTGCCGCAGGCCGAGCTCGATGCGGTGATCGACGCCGGAACCGCGTTCCGCACCTCGGGCTGCCCGGGCAAGTTCGCGGAGGACGTCTCCGCGTGCGACCGGCCCTACGGCGACTCGCCGCCGTCGAACATCGCGAGCTTCCCCTTCCAGCCGAACCGGCGCGACATCGGCAGGATCCGGCGCCAGCTTCGAATCGCCCCGCGGTAGGCATGGCGAAGACGTTCCGGGTGATCGACACCGGGGTCCGCGAAGGCCGCCGGCAGATCGCTTTCGACCAGGCAATGATCGACCTGCGCAAGGCGGGAGCGATACCGGACACGATCCGCTTCCTGCGCTTCCCGCCGACCGCGCTCGTCGGCCGGCACCAGGCGCTGTCGCGCGAGGTGAAGCTCGACTATTGCCGCACGCACGGCATCGGCGTGACGCGCCGCATCACCGGCGGCGGCGCCATCTACTTCGACGAGGGCCAGCTCGGGTGGGAGCTCGTTTTCGACCGCGCGACCCTCGGCATCGCTTCGCTCGCCGATCTTGCGCGGGAAATATGCGAGGCGGCCGCGGCGGGCCTCGGCCGGCTCGGGGTGAAGGCGAAATACCGGCCGCGCAACGACATCGAGGTGGAGGGCCGCAAGATCAGCGGCACCGGAGGGTTCTTCGACGAGGGCGCGCTCTTCTACCAGGGGACGGTGCTCGTCGACATGAACCCGGCCGACATGCTCGCCGCGCTCAACGTGCCCCAAGCCAAGCTCGCGAAGCGCTCGCTCGACTCCGCAGCGCAGCGCGTGGTGACGCTGAAGGAACTGCTCGGCTCCGCCCCGGGCATCGAGGAGGTCCAGGAGGCGCTGCTCGGGGGGTTCTCGGAGAGGCTGGGCATCGCGCCGGCGAGAGGCGACATCACCGCCGAGGAAGAAGCGCTCTGCGCGAAATACCACGACGAGGAGATCGGGACCGACGCCTTCGTCGCCGAGATCGACGACCCGGGCGGGGAAGGCGTGCTCGAAGGCAGCCACACCGGCGCGGGCGGCACGGTGACCGCCTATGTGCGCCTCGAAGGGCTGGCGCGCGAGCGCGTGCGCGAAGTGCTGATCACCGGAGACTTCTTCGTGACGCCGCCGCGCACGGTGTTCGACCTCGAGGCGGCCTTGCGCAACGCGCCGGTCTCGCAAATCGGCGCGGCGATCGAGCGTTTCTTCGCTCAGGCGAGGGTCGGCCTGCTCACGGTGTCGCCCGCCGACTTCCGCGCGGCGATCGAAACCGCGCTCGCCGCCGTCCGCGCCTGACGGCGCGATGAAGCTCGTCCACGTCGTCCAGCACACCTCGGCCGAGTACCTGGGCCTGATCGAGGATCATCTGGAAGGACGCAACGTCCGCTTCCGCTACTACCGGCCTTTCACCGAGAAGAAGACCTTCCCGAAGCCGGGGGAGATCGCCGACGGCCTGGTGCTGCTCGGCGGCGGCCCCTGGGGCTCGGCGGGCGCGCGCGACCTTCCCACGCTGGCCGCGGAGGTCGCTCTCGCGCGGGCCTGCCTCGCGAACGAATGGCCGCTCGTCGGCATCGGGCTGGGCGCGCAGATCGTCGCGCTCGCGGCCGGAGGCCGCTCGGAGACCGCGCCGCTCAGCTTCGAGGTCGGCACCGCCCGGCGCACCAGCGACCATGCGCTGAACGGCTACCTGCCCGAGAGCTATCCGCTCGCGATCTACATGCGCGACCGGCCGGTGCCGCCCGACGGTGCCGAGGTGCTCGCCCGGGACGACGGGGGCCGCCCGGCGCTGTGGCAGGCGGGACGGCGCGCGCTCGGCTTCGCCGGCCACCCCGGGCTCAAGGTCGCGATGGTCGAGGACCTGATCATGGAGTTCGAGGAATCGCCGGCGGACGCCGGGAGCGAGCTCGCCAAGCTCCGCAAGGCGCAGCGCGCCATCGAGGACGCGCTCGTCCCGATCATGACCGGCTTGGTCCAGGTCGTCGGTTGGATGGAAGACACAGGCTGAAGCGCGCCATGGCGTCTAAGCCTTTGATCTAGGTCAATGTGTCCGGCTGGCGCCTCACTAGATTGGGTCACCGGGAGCCGCGAGCCGCCGGCTTTCGTATTTTAGAGAGTGCTAATATACTGGGCTCGCGATAACCCGACCTCATGTCGAAAAAGCTAGTCATCGTGATGGCCAACACCGACCCGCGCAACGGGGAGGAGCTCGGCGCGCCGATCTTCCAGGCGACGGTGGCCGCCTCCATGGAGTACGAAGTGCAGGTGATCTGCACCGCGACCGCCGGCCGCCTGATGAAGAAGGGCGTCGCCGAGAAGCTGTTCGTGAAACCCGGCTCGCCGAAATCGGTCTACGACTTCATCAAGGACGCGCACGAAGCGGGGGCGAAGTTCTACTGCTGCTCTCCGAACCTCGATCTCTTCGAAATGACGAAGGAAGACCTCATTCCGGAATGCGAGGGCATCGTCGGCGGCGCGCACCTGATCGAGGAAGTCATGGAAGAGGACTGCAGGATCCTGACGTATTGAGGAGCCACACGGCACGGTCATGACACACGCAACCGGCACCCGCGTCCAGACCGTCATCGGCGATCCCGTCTCCGAGAAGCCGCCGGTCACGCCCGCCAAGCTCGAGGAGATCTTCAAGGACATCCAGTCGGATCTGCGCTACGACCACGAGCTCAACGG
>Ga0335079_10001300_pt1 | contig 28476 bp, 22 predicted proteins | sample Lox_Sample_33_FD_206719 | JGI IMG/M metagenome (GOLD analysis project Ga0335079, IMG submission 206719) | Soil microbial communities from Loxahatchee National Wildlife Refuge, Florida, United States - Lox_Sample_3.3 | ecosystem: Environmental > Terrestrial > Soil > Wetlands | place: USA...
CAAACCACTACTGGTAGCATCGTCTAATGCTGTGTAAATCACGTCTGAGGTGAAGATTGAGGCTGTTGATGGTATATAGACATAGTATTGTCCGCTAGTTCCACCAGAACCAAAAGTAAAGCTGTTAGTACTTCTAGCTATAGGAGCTGATGTCAAAGTAGTGTAACTATTTCCAGATATCGAATATTTATAGAAGTTTGTAGTGTTGTTGCCCTGGGCAATGTATAGAGTATCAGACCCATCCCAAAGAACGAATCCCTGGAGAGCAGCAGTGGCCCATGGTACTGAGGCCGCTCTACTATGAGTATTGGTGTCAATATCGTACTTCCAAAAACCATCGGCCGCTACGAAGCTAGTATTTGATAGATAATAGACAAGCCACTTATCATTTACTGCGTCATAAACGACTTCATAAGAACTGTTTGAAACAATATATCCAGATGGATTTGCTGCACTAAGATATGAATCTCCGGTTGCAATGTCGATGATCTTAAATTGAGTGCTAGTTGCAGTTGCAGGAGAAATAATATAACGATCTCCAATATATCTATGTGTATGAGGAGCGCTATTCGAACCCGATGTGATAGTACTGGGAAATGAAGACAATGTAACGCTTGTTGCATTGTTTGGAACAACTGGTCCAGTTGCACTATCTAATCTCCATTCAGCGATATATCCGTTCCATGAACTAGAAGTACCACCAGCAATCAGAGACTCACCAAGTACACCATATTCGTTGAGTCCACCATGAGCGGTATTCGAAACTGGCAAAGCACCAGAAGGTGTCAATGATCCAGTATCAAGGAAGGTAGTCACGCCACCACCCCAAATTGTTACAAGCTTGGTTTCAGCACCAGTGGCTCTGCCATAGATGTTGTACCCCACAGCTCCTGATACAAAGCTCCAAGTCAAAGTGACGGTGCTAGTACCAGTTGTAGTAGTAGCAGAAGTCTCAGTTGAAGCTAGTGTTTCACCGGTAATACCAATCGCACTGATTCGATAGTAGTAGGTGCTAGCAGCTAGAGTACCACCAGTAGTTCCAGGGGTGAAAGTCCCATTTACGGGGGTGGACATTGGAGTACCACCAGGTGTGTACCAAAAGTGGTAGCCACGAAAGTTCACATTAGGAACACAACGAGAAGGGTGAGCGCTATATTTGATTACTCGGTTGGTCGTAACATCAGCGTCAGATACCCGGATAATCATCGGGAACTTACCACTCGATCCACTACTCTTGAACACAAGGTCATCGGACGCAAGAGTATCAATCAAGGTCCAGCCATTGGCCTGCATGAAAGTAGACAGTGCGGTGATGATGGCGTCCGAGCCAGTCGCAGATCCGGTTGAATATGCCATGTGTTCTTAACTCCTGACTCTAAGATTGGGTTTACTCACCCACGAAGCTGATTAGAACGTCATCGTCTAGACTCAGGATCAAAGGCTTTTCATATGGTTGTACAGAGATCAAGTCGTTACCCACTCCGAAGGTAGGGCTGATGACAGTAACGGATAGAACTCCATTAACTGCCTGGGCAACGCTGATGATGTCAGAGATTGCGACGGGATCGCCTACTCCAGTTCCATTGACTAATGAAGCAACGGCAGACCTTACCTGGTCTTCGATATCTGTGGTGTTAATTCCAGTACGAACTCGCAAGGACAACGATACCTGAACCCTACGAACTAGAGGTCCTTGGATATTAACTTGCGCACCGGCTGCAATGACACCCGGATAGGTGCTAGTGTCAGATTCATCCCCATAGCCAACCTTATTAGCTTCAGCAATCAATCCAATGCTGTGTTGGTATCCATCGATACCAGTTGCTAGGACTTCTGAGAAGTTGAGTTTATCGAGACTCGTGAGGATAGAGCCTGCCGAAGTACTGATCTTCGAATAACCGGCTTGAGTATCAAACTTGACATCGGCCAACAAGGAATTGGAGGCATTTACATTGATGCTCTGAATTCGCTTGTAAAGCGTGCTAGGAGCTGCCTCAACGATTTGGACTAATCCAGCGCTCGTACCTAGGGCTCCTACACTAGACACCGCCTGAGGCGTCCTGGTAGCCACGCTGAGGGCAAATTTCCAACGGTTGTTGGTGTTCCCGATGTTATAGGTGGTCAAATCGATAGCCGAGACAGTCCAGGTACCAAGGTTATTTAGACCCCATAGGCTTGTATTAATAATGAGCTGATCACCCGGTATAATGGAATCGTAAGTCAAGAAGGCTAGGTCAGCTTGATTGACTTCTTCAAAGACGTTAGTATTGACGATCCAGAAGATATTGTTTACGGTATCAATCCGAACAATCCGAAATAGACCCTGATTACGAATGTTTACGATATTGCCAGGGTTAGTAATTTTATCGCTGATATGGACCCAATCACCTTCCTGAACTCCAGTCAGCGTCGGAGATCCGCCACTACTATAGGCAAAGGCTACAAAGTTGCCGTGCTTTTCAATCTGCCAAGTCATTCCGGCAATAGGACCGGACGTAGTACCTGACCAATCCCAAGCCTTGGTGCCAGTGTTATTGAAAATCACGTTACCAAGTACATCTAGGCTGCTTAGGTTAGTGTTAGCGTCAATGCGAGCTTTTGGTACTGCAACCGAGTTCTGGACGGACATCCAGTGTCCTGCAACCATACCTTGAGTATCGCTATAAGCTACATTTACAACCGAATACTGGCTTCCAACTGCAACGGCAGCTCCAAGCACTGCCGAAGTGATAGCATTGGCAGTGCCACCCTGAACCTGAACGCTTCCACTAGAGCCCACAGTGAGTGTAGCAATCTGGGGGCGTCCGCCACGATTGGCCACTACGATCTCACCGCTGGCGAACAAACCACCTGGCCCTGAGGTATTAAGGTAGTTTGATACATTATCGGCAGTAATAGGTACCAAACGCACATCTTCATTTGCGAAGTCTGAGTTGGTAGCCAAAGAAGCTGTTACTGGATCTTTGAAGGTGAAGATAAAGTCTGTAGCGGGGGTTCCTGGGGTGTTGGTAGTCCAAACGTGATTGATACCATCGCTTAGGTAATACCACGGATCGGTACCACCCAGACCATTAGGAGAAGCCTCATAGGTGGCATAGAGGATCGAACCACTAGAGTCAGAACCAGTACCAACAGCAACGGCAGTCACAGGACTATTAGCCAGAGCGTTCACAGCCGCTGCGATAGCAATGATGGTACAACTACCAGCATTGAGGGGGAAGATGGTCAGATTGGAAGTGCTATTGATTGCAGCCCAAGTCAAGGTTGCGGTTACGGTACCAACCGTAGGAGATTGACCACTCAGATAGCTATCCGAAAGAGTCTGGGTCTTGATGCTTTGATTGAAGTTTGAAGGCAAGCTGGACGCAGCGCTGAGATTGAAGATATCTCCAACCAAGGCAGTTGAGGCCCCCAAACCTACCGGAGAAGTATCATAGCTGACAGTTCCCACGTTAAGAGTCGATGAAATTGCTGTAGTACCTTCAACATAGTTGATTTGAGTGCCACTTGGAGTTTCAAGGACGGTATGGATACCAATCGTGAAACCAGCACCGGTACCAGTGGCGTTGTAGTTCATGTACAATTGGTTACCAACCGAGAATCCATGGTTGGTAATGCCAGTGGGAAGGGTAAGGATGAGCTTAGCTACACCATATTGAGTATTGGTTGCATTTGCTACTGCGGTACCACCAGCACCAGTAACACTTAATTGCTCACCAGCCAGAAAGTTTCCTGTAACTCCAGTCAATATAATGGTACCTGAAGCTCCGCCAGGAGCACCACCAACAACAGCAGAGATAGTGCCTGATGCTAGGCTAGTTTTACCAGTAACAACATTTGTAACCACCCAACCAGATGTCTTGGAGTTGTAGTCCAATCGAACTTCACGAGAAGCCGAGCTGATTGGTAGATTGAAAGTATAGACGTAGGTGTAGAGGCCGCTAGATGGGCCGGAAGTTACTGCATAGCCTAGTTTGGTGGTGTTACTATCCAGGATACCAGTTCTGGCTGCCCCACTAGGAAGAGTGACTCCAATGTCTACGTATTGGTCTAGGTAAGGATTTGCCGAAACCGCCAATGGAGCGCCTGGAGCGGTCGGATACACGTATTGAATCCTGGCATCATTGCCATCTGGACCAAGGCGGTTGTATCGCCACAGCACAGTCTGATTGGTATCGACACCAAGAGACTGACTAGATTTGGTTCTACCTGCCATGAAGACCGCAAAGTCGGTCCAATCCATGGTAGTACCAAAAGTTTCAGCTAGACTGACGTTGCCGTTGTCTTTGTCGTGCAAAGTGACGGTAGAACCATAGGTGCCACTCGAAGGAGTACCACGCCTGTACATAGGCATCACGAATCTATGGCTAGTAGTATCGCCATCCAAAAGGACAGTCATCTGATCCACTGCTGTCATCGCATAGTGACTAGCAGCGTAAAGGCGATCCCCAGGGAACCAGTTCTCGACCACACCCCTACGAAGAGTCAACGTAGAGCCAGAAATGACGGCAATCGGAGTATAGAAACCCTTATTACCGATCTTACCTCCAGTACCATCATCGAAGTCCTTAAGAGCTACCATCAGTTTACCTGAGGTGATCTGCCCAAGGGAGGTCATGGTGATACTTGTGGTTGAACTGATAGAGCTGACAGTTTCCACTTCGAAAGCTGGCGTACCAGTCTCAGGGTTACCAGCTTCAATAGCCGCTAAGTGGGAAGTCTGATTGACAGTAGCAGAAGCTACCGGTAGGGTAAGTTTCAAACCTTCCGAGTTAGCTGCTACGAGGGCAATATCTCCACCGATAGCAAAGCGATTAGTACGTACACGAACCTTCGTAGTACGATAAGTACTTGCTGTAGCTCCACGTAAAACGATTGCGGCAGCCAGGCTTGTGGCTGTGTAGTTGCTGCTCTGAGGGATGAAGACTCGTTGTACTTGAGCATCTGTACTGACGACAATTACGCCACCGCTTGTAAGAGCATATGTGGCTGGAGTATTCCAACTCGTAGGACGTTCAATTTCTACCCAAAGTCCACTTGGATCGAGACGAGCTATACGCCAAGCACCTTGGTTAAGTTGGTTAACCGCAGAGTCGTTAACGATGATCCAGTTACCTAGAACTGCGTTAGTGAATACAGCCGTAGTAGCGGCAATTCGGACCCTCTTGCCCCAGGCGTTTGTAGCAATCAAACTCCAGGTCAAGCTAGTGCCGGGTCCAATTCCCGTTTTGACAATTTGAGCGTCACCATCAACAACAAACCAGAGTTCAGCTCCGTTTTGGCCGCTCACGCTTGTGGTCACGTTACTAATAGTGATTGTAGATATATCGGAGGATTCCAAAAATCCACGTGTAGCCAGAGAACCAGCAGTGAGTTTGTCATCCACCGCCAATATTAGACTGTCTTGAAGGCGTATCTGACCTAGGTTTCTATCAAGTTGATAGTCGAAGTTCTTACCAATGCTAGTCTCAATAGTAAACACACCTTTGCTGACAAGGGTACAGGCTCCTATAGCAACAGAAGCGGTACTACTTCGACCACGATTGGAAGTAATGGTAATGGTACCACCAACCACCTCGGCAGTGATGCCGGGAATCTTAAAGTTGAAGACCTGAGCCCATGAATCGATGCTATTGGTGGTGCTGACGTGGGTATAACCAGTACCAGCATTCACGAAGTCTGCATCGGTGATAGTAGACAAACTACCAGGGATCAAAATCCCATCCACAGTGATGGAAAGAGTCTCTCCACTGGCCAAGTTTGAAGCCCAAGCCCCTTGTGGATTACTCGTCACAGTAGCAAGCTGACCATCCTTAGAAAGGAGACGGTCATTCTTGTAGAGACGAAGACTATCCGACCTACCAGAGCTGAAACCAAGCACTGGATTGGCATCCGTGAAGCCGGTTGCTGGCGATACGTTCTGAATGTCTTCATTTGTGTCCGCTCGTGCAAAACAAGCGACCTGAGTACCATTATTGACGGTTCTAGCACCGAACAAAAGGGTAGGATCCCCATTGATGGCAGCCTCAAACTCAAAAGCACTAGCTGAGGTAATGCTACGGAACTCAGAGGCACTGAAAAGATGTTGTGAGAGCTGCCCACCAACCAAAAAGGCTAAGGTCATACCTGCCTGGAGAACGAACGGGGCTACCAGTGTGGTAAGAGCATAGGCTTTGGTTACAGGACGACCTGAAACAAGCTGAAAGTACTGTTCACCACCCAAAGCTTCATCTACGAGAGTCTCATAAGCGATTCCAATTGAGCTTTCCTCATAGCCAGTACCATCATCGATATACAAAGTAGTTGGATAACCAGCTCTGGTGACTACTGAGGCGCTGATAACTGTCTTATTCTCGTCAGGAGCAGTAATGCCGACAACGTTGGTTTCAATAGCTAGGGCAGTACCTTTAGAACGGCTTTGACGCTCATTTCGGATGCGTTCACGGTAAGTATTGTCATCTTCAGTAGCTAGACCGTTGGTGTAGGGAAGACCATTAGTAACAGAAGCACCTGTAAAAGGAGCTGAAACGAATTGGCTAATGGCCCCTGAGACTACATTTCCAATTACACCAGGAGTTTGACATACCACGCTGATGCTATCGATCTCTGTTTCTCCATCTGGTAGGGTGGAGTCGAATAGAGTTTTGAACTGAACGCTTGTAGCAGCGTTACTTTGAGCTGTTTGAACCAGAGTTCCAGATGGAATTACTCGATTTCCACCTTGAGCAAGGATTACAGATTCTCCAAGGTTATGATACTTCTTCGTATTGCTACCACCAGCAAGGTTGATGGTCCAATAGTTGGAGTTATTGGTCACACTCGTATAGTTAAGAGGTCCTTCGTAGTTAAGAGTACCTCTGCCAATGTAGATTTGACCACTTGCTGGGAAACTAAGAGCACTGGAAACGTAAACTACAGCAGAGCCGATGATAGGAGCTGGTAGACCCTGGAAGATCGTAGTCTCCACCTTGGTAAAGGTACCATCGGTGATGGTTACAACACCACTAGAAGGTGATTCTCCTATTCTAGGTAGGTTTTCATCGGCTCCAATACGGTCTAGAGCTTGTCCAGTAGCTCGGTCAAGGCTCGAAGCGTTGAGAAGGTTGAAAATATCCTGGCTAGAGCGCAGATCACTTTGAGCTGCTGCTTCAATGATGGATAGAACAGGAGATCCTACACGTATGCTAGGTAGACCGAGCTTAGAAAGCAGGGCATCGATCTGATCGCCAACAATTTGAGCGTATGAACGTGGAACTGGTACCGTTGCCATAGTAACTTACCGGGGAATACTCACAGAGATTGGGATTACTTTTTGTGTCCCAGCTATCCCTACTGAGAGGTTGATCTGGAGGACCGGTCCTGCCTTTAAGATTGCTGCGGATTCTACACCACTAAAAGTAGGATCATCCCTAAAGAGGTCTTTGACCATTCGTAGAAGGTCTTGAGCAGTCAAATCAGCCACACTTTGACCTATTTGAATAGGGAAACCATAGTCTTTATGATGGAGTAGGCTTCCACGAACAGTACCAAGAGCTAGGCGGACCTTTTGAACGATATTTGTGAGGCCAACAGCTAGTCTAGAGTCTCCGTCTGATGTGATTACGATATCACCTGTAGGTGTCAAAAGAAGGTCGATACCACCAACTCGTACCAAAGGATCAAAATAATCAATTCCTGGTATGCTCTTTTGACGGAAGTCGGTATCATCAGCCACATCTGGGCTTGGAATAAAGATACTTTGTTGGGAATTCACGGTATTAGGTAAGAAAGCCTGAAGATATGCACTTGAACTCAATAGATATTGATCTAGGTTGGCATCTCCATCTACTGCAACACTCCAAAGCCCTGGACCAAGTTGAGTGATTTTCGTGATATGCCGATTAGTACGGGTGACGGTTGATGACCCGATCCAAACTGGCTGGTTGATATACAGACTAGAAGCGTCTGAAACCGTAACGCTGTTGCCAGAGCCATTAGTTAGCAATGGAAGCTGGAAACCTATTTCATCTACATAAGGGGCTTGTAGACCATTGAGAGCTGCAATTTCATGCCACCTATCTGGAGTACTCAAGTAAAGGCTTGATAGCTGTTCAAGGGTGTGTCCATATGGGAATGGAACCAGGAATTTGGATGTGGGAACGGTAAAAGCAATACCAGATTGTGTAGCCAGACCGGCAAAGTAGTCTAAAGTTGAGATCTCGTCCTGATTTATACTAGAGCTGACCACCAACCGGTTCATCTCTATCAAGGCTTGATTGAGGTTGTGTAGGATATCGTAATCGAAGTCCGTGGTGACATGAGTAGTGGTTGTGGTAGGTAGACCATAAATACGGGTATAGGTAGCATTACCTGCTCCTACTGCATTCTGAACTGTATTTATGACACTCTGGATGCTATCTCGACGTGTTTCATAGTCTTCCCGCTTAAATTGACGTACTCTGGTTTTCTCGTCATCAATCTTCTTCTGAGTGCTAGGTCGGATACTCAGACTGGCTGGATCGATGTTTTTGAAGTATGTATAGTAGCTGTTGGGATCTTGTGCGATCTTATTTGCAGGTGAGGCTCCTGTTAGCGCACTCGAGGTTGAAGCCGTTCTAGCAGCTCCGGTTTCAGCTTTACTTGAACTAATGCTCAATGCAGAAAAAGCATCACTAATCGCCTGGGCCTCCGCAGAGATTGCACCTGGTACGCTACTAGCCGCACCTGCCAAGCTTTTACCAATGGACTTGGTTTCGAGGATGTTTTCTGCAACTTCGGTAATGATACTGGAGGGGAGATCGATCAAAGATATTCCAATACCAACGATTCCCTTAGCTGCTAAGAGCACTTCTCTAATAGGCGTGAAAAGCACGTTCTGTACGCCAGAGATGAGACCTGAAATAAGAGGTCTGGCATCTTCGAGAGCGCTCTGAACAGTTTGAAGGGCGCTTATAAATTGTAGGAGGCGATTATGGTCTTGAGCCGGGGGTTTATAGATTGAAACGAGGGTTGCCCCGTTATTAGCAATCCTAACCCGTCTCCAAGCCTTAAGTTGGATGGTATAGGTATATTCAAGCGGCTTATCCATACCCCTATGACGTTCGAAGGCCACAGGAGAAACTAGATAGACCTCTTGATCCTTCCACATCTCTAAAGCAAGGATGTAGTTCCTTCCCTTTGTAGTCTTCTTTAGGGCTACGTAAGCTTCAAGGAATTTTTGAAGAAGGAAGAACTGATAATATCCTGTGCTCTTCCCAATGTCACCGCTAAAGTCATTGATTACATTAGGTGGTGTAACCGTAGGAGTAGTCTGAGAACTGGCTGTACGGAAGTTGATATTTGGATTGACGATAGGTCCTACGATACCTCCCACAATACTAGAGACGCCTATAGATTGGAATTGAGGAGAGGTTGCAGTACCTCGCAGAGGATTGACACCAGTAGTAGCCTGGATAGTGATCATTCTGAGTGGGGCTCCGTTATGCTCCTCTACAATCCCACCTAAGGTGACGGAGGTAGTAATTGCAAATGGAGTACTGATCGTAAGAGCCTCTGGGCTCACTGGTAATACGAAGGGCGTCAACTCACTCGAGTTGAATACCCATTTGCTACCTTCCTTGTGCCAAATCGCCAGTCGATATGGATAGAGCTGGTTCCATCTGGTTCCATCTAATTGGGCGTAGTCCCAAAAAGAGTCGAAGAGTTCGGGTTTAGTTGTCTGGGAGTTGTCGCTAGTATCAATTTCAATACCAGCATTATCATGCTGAGCTACCGCCTGAAGTCCGATTGGAACCTTTAGTGGTGCTTGATTACCGGGATCCGAGATCGACCCATTTTGCAGTGTGGTGGTAGGCATGATGTAAAGATTGCTTTAGTCGTTCTTGTTTTTGAGACTAAGGTATCTAGCCGCCTGAGCCTCAAAAACCTGGATTGCAGCAGCCATGGAGGTAAACATAGCTGTCAGAGAGGCTAATGCAGCTCCTGCTGAGGCTATAACTGGGGCAGCAGCTACGGCTCCAGCCACAGGTACTATCATTGCAGCTCCAGCAGCAGATAGAGCAGCTCCAGCGGAAGCTAAGGCTCCTCCTATAGCACCTAATTGGCTCGAGAGTGTATTGTTCATAGTGCTCTCTTGGGTTCGATACGTACTAAACAATGGCCATTGGTCAGTGGCATTACCTACCAAGACACCTGAACTCTTGATAGTGACGTTATTAGCCACCTCGAGATCGGCCGCCCCAGAGCTAGACTTCATCACAATATCTTTCTTGACTTCGAAATCGAGCCCTCCGTTTGCTACTTTGGCTTCCCAAGCTGAATTCGCTAGGATGGACAGTTTGGTGTTCTTGTGGTCTATGAAGATATATTGGTCATCTTTTGGAGTAGCAGTTTTGATACCACCATCTTTGTCAAAGAAGATGTAGCTGCCTTCTGCCTTTGAGTTGGCATTCGAATCGAGAGTCCCATCGATTTGGGTCTTGCCACGGAACAGGATTTTCAGCTCACCATCATCATTGATGGAACTCTGAGCCCCATTGAACTCAAAGAAGAGATTATGACCCTGATCGGAATCTTTAGTGTCGATAGGATCTACAATTCCTCCGATTATATAAGCCCGTGAGGACTCTCCATTGAGACATAGCACCAATACCTTTGATCCGTTACCAAACGTCTCACCAGGAATAGGTCTTTTGACCCTAGACCGCAAAGTATATTGGAGTTTATCAGCCAAACCTCCAAAAAGGTTGACCATAAGGCAATTGCTAAATTCAGTTGTAGCAACAGGTTCCTGTCCAGTTCTATATTGAACAGCTACTCGGTATTCGATGAATTTCTTACTAACGGAATCGTCGTCCGTGGGTAAAATGAGAGCGATAACCTCACCTACCATTAAATGAAGACTATGAAAATCGCCCATAGACTCAGCGATTCCCATAGATCCAACTCCCATGTAACTAGGAATTACAGATCCATCAGATAGCATTGGCATAACTTATTCATCCTCTCTGGAGTCTACAGTAATACCAGCATCCAAATGGGTGAGATCAGAAACGGATATGCCGCTGTAAATGAAGATGTCTGGGTTGAGGTTTCTATCTCCAACAACCAATACTTGAGTTTCAGGTACGTTGTACAGAAGAGGGCTATTTTTAACTGTATAGTTTCTATTTATGACAGAAGAATAGATGTCTCCTGAGAATGTTGGATCTGGCTTCGCGGGAACCTCAATTGATTTGAGTGAGAGCTTTTCAAGATTAGCTGGACTATCGCTTCTTATTCCATGGGTCAAAGATAGCGTTGTAGTAAATTGCTTCTGTCCAGTAGCAGCAATAGAGCATATATGAGCAACGCTTTCGATGTGGTATACGACGGTATCGATCTCAATATTGTCTCCAGGACAGATTGGAGATTGAATACCCTGGAGGGTTACGGTTCCATTTAGGGTTAGTTGTTGTCCCATTAGGAAGTCGGTGAGGATATTCATCCATTCTCGAGGGCCTGTGAGTGTATCGTTAATGCTACACGCAACGGTCTGCATGTATGGGCGAAGACCATTCCTTTTGATATCCTGTTCATCCCGAATGGGAGGATTACGTACGATTTGCTGAGTAAGACCTAAACCACCTACATCAGCGGAGGCTTGTCCATACACATGAATAAAGTTAAAATGAGTAGCATCTGAGCGACCTACATCAAGTTCCTTGATGAGAATAGTAGGACAACCCCACCTTGGTAGCTCCAAAAATCCAGTTACATCTGCACCGAGAGCAGAAACTGCTGGATGAGTGCTAAACGGCAATTGACGGATTACAAGAGTCGGAACTACAAACCCCTCTGGATTAGCCCGAAGAGTAAAGTACATCTCGTTGATAGCCTCGTTTAAGAACTGCTGAATCACTGACCAAACTGGCTTGTTTACGAGCGGAATAGGTTTTGGTAGAAACTCACCCTTCAATGGATATTGAGTAGTTCTTAGGCTAGCGTTGTAATTTGGTGAGCGAATGCCTGTTGGCGGAGGGGGTATATTTGATACAGCTACTCCATCAGGAGCAAATATCGTGATTTGGTTGTCAGTCTTATTACTGTACTTTTGGAGACCGATCAGTATCTCAATACAATCAACGTAAGAGAGAACGCCATTAGGTTTACTTGGTTGATCTCTTCCAAGAAGTTTACCAATCTCAGATGGAACCGCATAAGCGTATGGAGCCTCGGCAGTGCTAGTTAAACCAGTAGCTATTTGCAGATGACCAGGTGAAGCGGCTCGCGGAGGAATCCCAGTTCCAAGCAAGAGTTTGAGTAGGATTGGGATTACGAGATTCGAATCGATGCCACCCTTACCTTTTCTTGCCTTATCGGCACTCGTCTTAAAGATGTCCGAAATACCGACATTGAATTTAGTCAAAAATTGACCCATGCTAGTCTCTTTTTCAGCGAGGTATTGATCGTAAAAGATAGAGGAGTCGAATTCCTTGCCACCTACCGCTTGTAGCTGATAACGAACAGTACGGACACCAGTATTTGTATCTTGATGGATGGACTTCCGTACACCCTGAACTCTTCCGACAAATTTGAGACCATCCGTAAAACCATTGCATGTGTTCAAATTGCTGATTCGTTTTTTGAGGTCTTTTGCGGTTTCTTGATCATTAACGATCCAAGCTAAGACCCAATCAGTAGGAAGGATGTCGGATAAATAGTTTACTGTACCCTCCATAAGGACGGCCGACATGGAAGAAGTATAAGACTCCTTTACGCTTTGAATTTGAAGATTGATACAGTCATCATCTATAATGAGCACTTCCCGAGTTTGAGTAATAACGCTATTATCTTCATTGAAGCTAACGCTATTTGGATTACCACTAAAAAGCTTAGTCCTACTGAATGTAAGAGGTTGATTAAATCTTATGACGGCAATAACCCAGTGTGGAGATACGGAAACATAGTCCGTATCATCAGATACATTGAAATCCTGTAACAAATCGTAGTTGGCCATTAGAAACCTAAAACTGTATGAAGTACTGCGCCAGCTACAGTTGCCGCTACTTTGGTGCTAGTTGGGATTGCTTTTGCTTGAGCCTGAGTCTTTCGTCTATTATATGCATCTATTACTTCTTTCTTTCCACCACCTGTCCTAGCAACCTCTGCGGCAGCTTGACGAAGCAATTCATCATCAGCACTATTGCTAGGTCGGATCCCCCCTTCACTCATAGCCATTACTTGAAGTGTAGAGGCCTTGGCAGCAAGACCTAGTTGTTGAATATCAGTGGCTGAGGCTTTGGCCTGAGCGCCTAGTGTCTTAAGAGATTCTATAGCCAATCCCATCTCAGGAGTGGCTCCAGCTACATCTCCAATCCTTCTTTTACCTTTAGTGGCTGCGGCACGTCCCATACCAAAAATATCTCGAGCTTCTCCCATAGCAGAAGCTTCGTCAGGGGCCATACCACTCATGAGTAAGTATGCTCCAAAATCGGAGACAGCCTGCTCTTTCTTGAAGCCTTTTTTGCCCTTTTGGGCTTTGAACCAAGATCGAGGATCCATACCAGATTCCTGGATAGCGCTCATTGTTTTGGCCATACTTGTATTAGCCATCATAGGATCATTGATGATGCGTTCCATTGCAGACTCAACGACACCAGAGAATTGCTGTCCCACCATGTTTTTAGTTATGCCTAGAGATTTTGCGATAGGGCTCAGATTACCTGTTCCGCTCATTACATCTGCCATCTGAGTCAGATTTAATTTATTGGCTAGGTAGTCCTGAGTATAGACACCTGAATCTGGCGCATTACTCATGGCGATTTGAAGGTTACGAGCTTGTTGGTATGGGTCTATATTGCCAGACACCAAGTTCTGGAGTGCTCCAAAACCTCTTACATTTTGTTCTGCTGTTAAGGCTGCTGTTGGACCCTTGCCTACATCCATGCTTAACATCCCCATGGCACCCAATCCACTGATTCCCATGGTGCCTTGTTGAGCTGCTTGTTGAGCTGTAAATTGTGCTAAACGATCAGCTATTAGTGGATCGGTCTCAGCACCCATAACACGAGCTGCATTGAGAAAATCTACGCCACGTCCAAACTGGGACATAGTACCTGCATAAGAAGCAGCGCCACGCATACCACCAGCTTGAGCTTGAAGAACAGCACCTCGAAGTTGATAGCCAGCGGCACGAGTACCGGTAGCTTCAATTCCTTGTTGAGCACCGGCTATTTCACCAATATCAAAACCTGGATATGCAGCTTTAATTCTAGTTAGAGCGCTAAATCCAGATTCACCTCTTCGTACACCACCACCTACAGCTCTCAATTGCCCGAGTGTACTTTGATAGTCCTGAAGCTGCCCTAAATACGCTTCCCTAAAAGGATCGCTGGCTCGTTGGTTTTCAATGAAACGTTGGCGAGCTAGGTTTACAGCGTTATTAGCAGCTCGCCCACTGAGAGCTTCTGTAAAGTCACCCTTTAGAAATGCCCCAGCACTGGCTGTAAAACGTTGCCACCCCGAACCTGTAGTCATGTAGTCTTTACGCAATTCCGGATCGGCCATAATCGTTTGACGAGCCACTTCATTGCGATAATCACCAGCTAAGATAGGATTGACTTGATTTGCTAGTACTCTTCCACGCCTCGCTTCGGATTCATTAAAGAATGTATGTTCTCTAGAAAGCTGATTGTAGATATTTTTAGCACCCCATGCACCAACAGCAGCAAGACCTAAAGAACCTAGCATGCTAGGAGTAATACCCATGCCACCAAGAATATCCCCCATCATAGTCCCTTTACCCATCATACCCTTAAGACCTGGTACTTCTCTTTGTTTGGTCATTGTCTCCTTAAAGGCTGCCCATTTGCCTTTGGGTTCCCGTCCTGGCCATGGTATTTCAGGCATCAACTCAGGCCCTGGAGGCTGCATTGATTGGAGTTTCTGAAGCTCTCCTCGAGCGGCTTGTACACGTCCTTGAACCTGTATAATCTTGTTTTGAAGCTTCTCGCCAAGTGCTCCAGAGGCAGCACCGCCAAGACGGTTATATGTACCAGTTAGAGCGTCCAAGCTCTGTTGAAGCTTATATACCTCTCGTTGTTGGCCAGTAATACCTCTCGTAAGGGCATCACTCATAGCCTTCATAGCTTGGGTGCCATCATTGGCAGCCTTTTTGAAGACTTCAGCATTTTGACCTAACAAAGTAGCAAAACTGACCTTTTGAGTAGTCGATCCCGCTCTAGCAATAGTAGATTGAGGACTTGGAGCCCGCCCGCCAACAGCTCCACCACCAAGAATACCTCCGCCACCACCAACATTTTGGAGGGTCTTACCAAGGTCTTGAGCCTTCTTGATGATTTCATCAAGGACCTTATTGACTCGTTGGGCCGATTGCTCGTCTACAACGAAGCGAAATTTGATTTCTTTACCTTCAGCCATGATCTACCTGGATGGGATTACTTGGAAGATTGCTTGTCTGGAGGCACCATAGACCCGAAGCCTTCGAGTTCAGTTTCAAAGTCCTCAGCGGACATGAATTTGATTTCCATGTCGGGTTCTATTTTGGGCAGATTCTTGAATACCTTTGGTTCGTCCTTTTTGACATCAGCAAGCTTTTTAGCTTCCTTTTTACGTTCTTGCTCGGCAGCGATTCTGGCGTATTCGAAAATTTCAGCACGTTCAGCATCTTTGCTACGTTCACGAGATCGAAGCTCCTTTTCGGTCATAAGGAGTTCGGCTTTTTCTTCTTTAAGTTCAGGCTCTTCCATGTTCTCATACAAATCCTCATAATAGGCTGTAAGAACATCTTCCTCATCGAGTAGAAGGACCTCGTGGAGGGGTGTACTAAATGTTTTGCTATACCAGCGATGAATCCTTCGAATATGATAATCGTGATCCGGATCCGTCACCGCTCTAAGGGCCTGAAGCCTTAAAGCTTTGAAAAGACTCATTTTTCTGCGTTTTTAAGAGCTTCAGCAGCTTGCTCTCCCTTCTTGAGCACTGCATCAATAGACTCTTTTTCGATCCGAAGGACTTCTTGATATACCGCACCGGCAGGAGCTTCATCCTCGAGATCGAGGCCATTACGGGCATCCTTCCACCAGCTCGGAGCTTCTACCAGATGGGCCCAGATCTTTGAATAGACAGTAGCAATATTCATTGCGTCTTGGCTGGCTTCATCGCCCTTAACTCCAAGGAGATCACGACGCATTTGATCTCGAGTCAAACGAGCCTGAAGGTTTAGTCTCGGGCGAATCTTGAATACGCCTTTGTACTCTTCTCCGGTCGTTTCTCCGGTAACTTTGATACTGAATTCGATTGGCAGGTTAGCCATATGTTTCTCCATGAGGATCGGCTCTGGGGACTTCTCGTCTACCTCAGCAAGCCAAGGATAAGATTAGGACTTGACACGATCCGATCCATGTAGTAAGTATACCACCACCTCGAAGCAAGGAGATCTCAATGGCGTACCTCAAATACTACCAGCAAGAGAATGTCCGTCACGCAGTCAGCAAGGAGATTTCCGTAGACTTCAAGACAGCCAAGGCTATGACTTTGGACCTCTGCAAAATCTACAACCTTCCTAAGCTTGAGGTCAGGTTGTCTTCCCGACGCGGGCGTGGGCGCTCTTGGTTTGGAACCAGGCAAGGCAAGCCCTTGATTGTCCTACACCGGAAAATGCTCAACCCTCTGACTATGGCGCACGAGTTCGCACATTACCGCCATCAGCTCGCCCACAATGAGCGTTGCCGCAAGGCCGGTAAGCTCGTGAAGGTGCGTTGGCACAACAAGGAGCACCAGAAGTATACTGATGAGGCGGTAGGTGTCATCAAGGAGCACGAGACCTACGGAAGGCTCTTTCTGTCCAGACTGGAAAAAATCAAGAAGGCCGTAGCCTCCGTCCAACCCTGCGGATTTTGTGGGAAGAAGATGTTGTCCGGAGATTGCTGCCTCCAGCAGACCGTTTTCAAAGCGCTTCCTGCCATGATGGATTGCCCGAAGTGCAAAGGCCTGGCGTGTCAAGGAGAACTTCGGAGTTCGTGTAATGAAACGTGACGCAAATGGTCACCCAGTCAAGGTTATCCGTCAGAGCTACTGTAAGTTCTGCCGGTAGACCTTGACAGCCGAATCCTTTGTAGCTAGTCTTTTTGAATTCCCTAGCTACCAAGGAACACCCAAATGCCTTCAGGTCCTAATCCCAACGATCTCTTTCGTCTTTTTGAGCAGTTTGGCGATATCAAAGTCCAGTCTGGCTCCAGGGGAGAAGTAGAATCCCTTAGGGATCTTGTCGCAAAGCAGAAGGTAGCTCTCGAAACTCAAAATACACTTCTTAAGCAGCTCGCTGAACCTCCCTACATCAAGGGGACTATCGTATCCCTTCAGAAGTACGACAAAGGTCTCTTCGCTACAATCGCAGCCCAGGGACAAGTAGCTGAGATGCTCTTGCCCGATCTCCTGGCGCCGAAGGCCAAGGTAGGATTGGGGGTTAGAATCAACTCCAAGATGGGCACTCTGGTGGACATAATCGAGGAAGGCCATATGCCTACAGGTTTTGTTACCACTGTGGCCCGGATTTTGGATGCCACTTCTCTCGAGATCGATGTGAATGGATCTGTCCGTATTGTCAACTACAGTGATTCTGCGGTCAAAACCGGCGACCGAATCATGGTCAATGACGGTATGTCCGTGGTCCTGAAGATCTTGGCCAAGCCCATTGATACCTACTCCATCAAGGATGCCGAGGCTGTCAATGTGCCCTGGGATTCCATTGGTGGTCAGAAGCACGCCAAGGTTGAGCTTCAGGAGGCCATTGAAGGTCCAATCAAACACGCCAATATCTTCAAGGCCTATGGCAAGAAGGCTGTGAAGGGAATCATGCTCTATGGTCCCCCGGGCTGTGGTAAAACCCTCCTGGCAAAGGCAGCGGCTACCTCCCTTGCCAACCTCCACGGTAAGCCAGCCTCCACGGGATTCATCTATGTGAAAGGCCCAGAGATACTCAACAAGTGGGTTGGAGAGTCCGAAGCAACCATCAGGGACCTTTTCCAGCGTGCTAGGGACCACAAGAAGAAGCATGGTTACCCTGCTGTCCTCTTCATCGATGAGGCAGATGCTATTCTCACTGCCCGTGGAAGTGACCACCGGGGGATGGAGAAGACCATCGTTCCAATGTTCCTGGCCGAGATGGATGGTATGGACCAGGATGGGCCTTTGGTACTTTTGGCTACCAATCGCTCTGATCAACTTGACCCGGCTATTGTCCGGGATGGTCGTGTGGACCGAAAGATAGAAGTCACTAGGCCCTTGCCTGAGGACGCCCTCGAGATCTTCAGGATGTATCTCAAGGGTAAGCCTATTGCTGACAAGGAACTCGACCTTGCAGCGTATTTTACCGCCAACCTCTACATGAGGCCTGCATTGCAGAATCGTGTATGTGGTGCTCTCATTGCTGGGGCAGTAGACCAGGCTGTCAGCTCGGCTCTTCGTAGAGACCTGGCTGCTGGTCAGGATGCTACCGGCTTGACTTTCGCTGATATTGACACCGCCCTGACAGCGGTAGAGAATCAGAACAAGGACGTACGTTAATGGATGATCAGAAGCTCAAAGAACTCTTTCCCCAGTTCGGTACCAATACCACTACACCCGAAAAACAGGAATTCGAAATACCTGATATTTCGGAACTTTCAAAGCAGGCGCAAGAGGTAAGTAGGAAGCAGAACCACCTACACTTCAAGTGTTGTGCGTGTATGGATCGGTGGTGTCCTTGTGGATATTACCGAGACGACCTGGGAAATGTATATCCAAATATCGATGGCGGAGCACGAGACGGAGAGATACGCTAGTTTGAAAGATAATAACTCCGTTCGTTTCTTTTTAGATCTGCCGATAGCAGTTGACAATCAAATTGAGTGATACTAGAATCCAAAGAATCGTCCCCAAGGAGAATCACCGTGGCGAATAAGAACCTCTTCCGTAGTACTTCCGGCAAGTCCATTCCTGCAACCGATACCGTCAATGAAGCCGGTGGGGTTGCCTACAAGATGAGCGACGAACACGCTCTGGCCCAATATGCTTGTACAGGCACTTTCAACGGTACCTTCTATGCTACCGCTGAGACCCAGCTCGATAAGGTACTGGAGCTTTCCAAGAAGGTCTCTCCTGAGTTCCTTGCCAAGTTGGCAGTATACTCCCGCAAGGAAGGCCTCATGAAGGATATGCCGGCCCTCTTGCTGGCAGTGCTGTCCACCTGTTCGGTCCCTCTCACCAAGTCGGTTTTCTTCCGAGTTTGCGATGACGCGAAGATGGTGAAGAATTTCGTCCAGATCATTCGGTCTGGTCAGGTTGGCCGAAAGAGTCTTGGAACCGCCCTCAAGAGGCTTGTACAGAACTGGCTTGCTTCTAGGTCCGAGGAGCAACTTTTTCGTGCCGTTGTCGGTCAGGATCCTTCCTTGGCAGACATCATCAAGATGGTCCACCCCAAGCCGACCAATCTCGACCGGGCAAATTTCTACAAGTATCTCATCGGTAAGGAGCTGACCGAGAAGGAGTTCAATACCCTTCCCGAGAACGTTCAGCTCTATGAGACCTTCAAGAAGGAAGGCAAGGGAACCGAGGTTCCTGATGTGCCCTTCATGTTGCTGACCAATCTCAAGCTCACTACGGAGCAGTACCGTATCGTGGCTGAGAATATGTCCTGGTCTGCCCTCCGGCAGAATCTGAACGCTCTGGCCCGTAATGGGGTGTTCTCGGATGACAAGGCCGGTAAGGAGGCCGCTTTCTTTGCTGCCACCAAGCTCGGAAGTCCTGAGCTGGTCCGTAGAGCAAAGGCTTTCCCCTTCCAGCTCTTCAGCGCCTATAAGGCGACTGAGGGTAATGTCAATGTCCCCGAGATCGTTCGAAACGCCCTCCAGGATGCCATGGAAGCCTCTCTGGCGAACGTTCCTGAGCTTCAGGGCAAGACCATCGTGGCAGTGGACAATAGCGGCTCTATGTCCTCTCCAGCCACCGGCCAACGTGGTACTGCAACCTCCACGATCTCATGCCTTGATGCAGCGGCAGTCATGGGTTCAGCCCTCCTCCGGCGCAACCCCAATGACGTTACGATGCTGGCTTTTAACACCAGGGTCGTTCAGGGAAGTTTCAATGGTCGGGATTCTGTCCTGACCAACGCAGAGAAGCTCCGCGAGCATCCAGGTGTTGGAACGGATTGTTCTTGCGTCCTGCGGGAACTCAATGCCCGTGGGGTTACTGGTATCAATGCGGTAGTCTACATCTCCGACAATGAGTCGTGGGTGGATTCCGCTCCCGGCTATCGGAGTAGCCGTGGTACCGCTACGATGGAGCAATGGAACCTCTTCAAGAAGCTCAATCCAAATGCCAAGCTGGTTTGTATTGACATCCAGCCTTCCGGTACTGTTCAGGCCAACGAGCGTGAGGATATCCTCAACGTGGGTGGATTCTCGGATACCGTGTTCACGGTCGTGGATTTGTTCCTTCGGAGCAACTTGACATCCTCCCACTGGGTTGGTACTATCAACTCAATCGAGATTTGAAAAGGAAATAGTTCCCGAATGCGGGTGGGTTTACATCCCTAATTGTAAAGAACTCATCCAATCTTAGTCGGGGCTTAATCTTAGGAGCACAAATGGCTGAATGCTGATAGGGGTTACTTCTTTGGGTGAAACACCTCTATCGTTTTTGTCAGCCGGTTCAGTAAAGGCCGAATGCAGTTGGGTTTACATCGGCTAATTGAGACTCAACAATCTTAGTCGGTCCTCTTTTGCGAGAGTAGTTCAATAGTAGAATATCATAAGCTAGCCTCCTTTATTGGAGGAATGAAGATTGGTAGGTGCAATCCCTCCCTCTCGCGTTTTGGGTGCGTAGCATAAAAGCAGTGCAAGGGGTATAATAGCCCTAGAGGTGGGTGGTGCAAGTCCCCCCGCACCCGTTGACAATTGAATAGCAGTTAGATCGAATGCCCTGAAGGGGTTACTCTATGCGAAGGACGAGGGCCTGGTTCGAATCCAGGGTCCGGGAATTTACTCCGGACTAGCTCACTGGGAGAGCACGTAAAACACCTCTTCGAATATTGTCGATCTTTATGGCTGAGTAGCTCAGTGTTAGAGCGTCCCGGAAACGGGAAGGTGGCGTGGTTCAAATCCCGTCTCAGCCACCATTTTTGGGGGAGTAGCTCAGCGTCAGAGCGCTCGGGAAACCGAGAGGTCGGTGGTTCAAATCCATCCTCCCCCACTAGCCGAATGCTGGATAGGACTACATTGGAAAGCGTCGGGGTTCGATCCCTGACCTATCACCCGAAAGGGTGGTAGACGTGTCTTACCGATTTTGTCGGCTTTCATTTTTGACCGAATGCTGCATGGGATTACATTACTCTCGGGGTCGTTGGTTCGATTCCAACCTCCGTCTTAGGATGGAGTAGCCCAGTGGTAGAGCACGAGAACTCCCGAAAGGGGTCTTCTCAGCGATTTTGTCGGTCAATTTTTATGCGGTCCACATGTCAGGCACGTAGTAGGTAATAAGCTATAAGTCCTAACTATCGGTGGTTAGCTTTTCAAGCCTGACACCTTTTAGCCCCCTTGACGGGGGCTTTTTTGGTACAAAGGAGGCTTATGCCAATAAGCTTTACAGAAAGAGGCTTCGCTAATTACGCTGATTTTGAGGATTCCTACGGAGCTAAGGTTATCGTCCGAGAGTCTAGTGCTGACCCCCTTGACAAGGTGTGGATCTTCGTTAATGATGGAGCCATTACAAACAATAAAGGTTCTGCTCATCTCAACGTTGAGCAGGCCAAAACTCTCCGGGATGCCCTGGACGAATGGATAAGGAGCCAAGATGAGACTCTCAAAACAGAAGGTAGCTGAAAGGGAAGAGTTCGCCCTCGCTCAGTTTAAGGCTGGTAAGTCCATTGAGGACGTACAAGAGCTGTTGCGCAAGCGTGACGGGTCTAAGATGACCCCCAAGCGCATTGAGGAGCTGTTCGGGAACCACCAAACTCCAGTAGTACCAGAAACCACCCAGGAGAAGGAGTTCGACCAATTCGAACGGGCACCCTTGTCTGAGCATCTTGCTGAAACTGGTGCTGAATGGGCTGAGAAACCGGCAAGGCTCGTGAAGCCCAAGTCTAGATTCGAGGTAGATCTGGAAGACCCACACGTTATCGAGGCTACCAAGAAGGCTAAGGCCGAAGGGAAGCTGATAGTTGACTTGTGTCAGGAGCCCTGATACAAGACCCCGAACCCAAACCAGGAACGTCAAATGGACCTGCTGAAGATGAATGAGACTGAGCTTCGTGGAGAGTATCGTAAGGTCCGAAAGAGTTTGATGGATCTCATTCCTGGCTATACTTCCGACCAATTCGACAAGGACATTTTGAGGGAGATGGATCTCTTCGGTGTGGACCACAGCCCACGCAACTCCGTGATTGCTGCCCACCGTTGGCAGCGTCACATCATGATGGAGGCCCAAGACCTCAACTGGGAAGAGTCGGATAGTGGGATAGTGGGTGCTATCAAGGACTTGACCGATAAGTTCTAGGTCTGCTAAAGAATTCACTATGAAACTCACACCAACCCTACATGCCCCGATTCCTATGGAATCTAGAGTCAGGGTAGAAGAATGTATCTACCCTGGAGAGATAACGGGAACTGTCATAGGAATCTCCAGCCAACATGTAATTTTCATTTACATTGTCCTCTTGGACAAACCAATCCCTTACGAAGGGGAAATTTTCCGAGCTATTTCCGTTCCCGGACCTCAACTTCACGTTCTTAACAAGGAGTAGTGTCATGGCAAAGAAGAGCAGTGTCAAGCCGTTGATCAGTGGTGGTCGTACCCTGGCCAAGTTGCTTCGAGGCAGCAAAGGTAGTGGTCACGGGAAGCCGAATAAAAAGGCAACCTGGTACCAGCTCGCCGGCAAGGTGTACGGTGAGCAGGCCAAGCTTGGGTCCTGGCTCGTTGGCGAGATGCCGGAAGAGATTCGAGCCCGTCTTGAGGGTGGGAAGAGCTAATTATAGAAGAGCCTAAACTCACTCCATTTCGGGTCTCTTACTTTGAGCGGGAACGGGACGCCATCTCCTATTGCTTCAATATTCTTGAAGATATGGGTGGGGACAACGGCCCTAAGCTGGATACCCTAGCAGGGATTCTACTAAGAGTCCGAATTAAGGCCCAGGAGCTAAAATCGTATGCCAGGTGATTCACTCGGGGATAGGATGAAACGCTATGAAGATGCGAGCAGGTACTACCTGCCGGATCGAATGCCGGTTATCATCCGGCTGGACGGTAAGGCCTTCCATACCTGGACCAGGGGCCTCGAGAGGCCCTACTGCCAACCACTCATGGAAGCCATGGATAAGGTGGCCATCCATGTGCTCCAGAACATCCAGAATGCTGCTATGGCCTACGTCCAGAGTGATGAGATCTCGATCCTAGTAGTGAACTTCCGGGACATCAAGACTACGCCCTGGTTCGACAACAACCTCCAGAAGATGGTTTCAGTCTCGGCTGCCTTGGCAAGCTCCAAGATGACTGTGCTAAGCTCGGAGCTTTTTTTCGATGGGGAGCCCAAGCCGGCCCTGTTCGATGCCAGAGCTTTCGTGATGCCGATCCTGGATGTTGAAAACTATATGATCTGGCGTCAGAAGGACTGGCAAAGGAACTCGATCCAGATGCTCGCCAGGAGCCTCTACTCCCACAAGGAACTTCACAAGAAGTCCACCCCCGAGTTGCATGAGATGTGCTTCCAGAAGGGGCACAACTGGGCTAGGGACTACAGCTCCCAGGTCAAGGACGGTAGGGTCATCCTCAAGGGCATCAAGACCGTCTACTTCGAACGTGGCGATTACGTTCAAAAAGCTGAATGGGGCATTTTAGAGACAACCCCTATCTTCACTACCCCCGAGGGGCGGATGTTGGTCCGTAACCTCATGAAATTAGAGGAACCAGAAAAAATCGAAGAGGGGTAGTTGACATCCGAAAAGGACCTGCGTATAAGTCTGTTCATCCTCAGTCGCCGCACTGAAGCGGCACGGACGGATGCAAGTAGTGGTAAGAAGATGTCCAAGAACCTGTATGAGGCCAATGCGCAGTGGGCAACCCGTCCCGATGATGAGCGTTTCGAGTCCCTGGAGGCAATGTACCGGGCTTGCCGGTCCTACGCTGAGCAGTCCAGGGAGTTCCTGGCTCCTCTCCAGAGTCTTCGTGCTGAGGCTGACAACGGAGACATTAAGCTCATCGGCAAGGGCAATCAGCCCGCTCGCCTCACCCACTACGCCTTCGGTCAGTTTGCCCGTCTGGCCGGTGCTCCTCCCTCCTACCTCCGTGCTCTGCCCGCCACCCTGGCGACCCAGTGCATCAACCACGGAATCAAGGAGAAGACCACCGGGATGGACACCTCCGACAAGCTGAACGTTCTGGCTCACAGCTTGCTGGTGCGTGCTCTCACCTCCGATTCCTATGACCGGGTGTGGAACTTCGAGGTCATCCAGAAGATTGGCAAGCATCTTGCCGAGCAGGGCTGGGTTGTTCCTCCTGCCCGTCCTTCTCCGATGTCCGTCAAGGGTGTTCGTCCTGCCACCAAGGCAGACATCCTCCCCAACCAGGGTGATTTCGGTCTGGCTGTCAAGGAGGGTGACCTCATCGCTCCTGCTGGTCTTTACGCCAGCGACCACGACATGTTCGCCTTTCTGGTCAACCACCTGGACCCGGTGTTCGATGGTCAGAAGTACCTGAACCGGGGTGTCTTCATCCAGAACTCCGAGGTGGGTGACTGTGCGCTGAAGTTCAAGGTCTTCACATATGACAATGTGTGCGGAAATCACATTGTCTGGGGTGTGGGTGATGTGACTGAGGTTTCGGTTCGGCACATCAAGCGAGAGGCTGACCGCCATGGCCAGACCCTCCAGAATGGCATGATGAAATGGAATATCATGTCCCACAGCCTGTCGAACGCGAAGGACCTGGAGGTGGGTATCAAGGCTGCTCAGTCGAAGCAGATTGCCGCCAAGAAAGAGGATGTCTTGGATGCAGTCTTCGCCTTCGCCAAGAAGAAGGGCCTCCTGAAGCTCACCAAGGGCACCCTGGAGGCTGGGTATGAGATTGCCGAGAAGACCCCTCGGTATGGTGCTCCCACCACCGTGTGGGGCCTGGTGAACGGTCTGACGGAGCACAGCCAGACCGTGGCTTGGACGGATGAGCGGAATGACCTGGATGTCCAGGCCGGCCGCCTGATGGAAATGGCCTTCTAAGATTCGGCGGTAGTTAGGGCAACTTAGGTTGCCCCGACCACGAATTGCCCCTAGGAACGTCCAGCAGTCGCCCCCGCCATCGCGCGGAGGTGCGGATTGAAACTCTCGCAGGCAACCTCAGGAGCTACATCTCCGTTGTCGCCCCCGCCATCGCGCGATGGCGGGGGCGGATTGAAACCAGAGCCCCGTAATTGCCCCTAGGAACGAGCACCGCCGAATCCTCCCCCGGAGAGTAGTTGACTCCGGGGGTTTTTCTTTTGTAAGATGCCTGGATGGACCCTAAAGAAGCTCTGAAAGACTTTTTCGAGTTGTTCAATCCCAACGACCCCATGAATATGATGGTCGCTGCGCCTGGGGACACTTACCTGCAAACCTTCCTTCGATCAGGCCATAAGCCCGAGGAGCTGGAAGAAAAGCTCGCCATCAAGTTCAAGCGACATGGGAAGTATCCTAACCTCGTACAGTTTAAGTACGATCAGATCTTCACCCCTATGGATATTCCTCTGGCTCAGGAATGTCGTGGAATCATCCTAGATGAGTCTAATGACTGGAAGGTCATTGCTCGGCCCTTCGACAAATTCTTCAACTCAGGAGAGCCCCTGGCTGCTCCTATAGACTGGAATTCAGCTAGGGTCCAAGAAAAGCTCGATGGATCTCTAATGATCCTCTATGCCTACAAAGGGGAAATTCTCATTGCCTCGAGTGGTACTCCAGATGCATCTGGGCCAGTAGGCGATACTGGCATGACATTTGCGGACCTCTTCTGGCAGATCTGGAAGGACTTGGGTTATTTGATCTTCGATCATGTAGACCCTCGATACACTTATATGTTTGAGCTAATGACCAAACATAATCGCGTGGTGGTCATGCATGAGAAGCCTAGGCTGGTGCTAATCGGAATTCGGAACCCTTTGACGGGAGAAGAATACGATCTCACCAAGTCGCTCATGCCCTTCCAGGATCGATTTGAAACTGTAAAGGAATTTAACCACAAAAACCTCGATCAGATCATATCCTCTTTTGAAAGTCAAACAGGACTTGAGCAAGAGGGCTACGTGGTCCGAGACCACCTGTTCCGGAGGAACAAGATCAAGCACCCAAAGTACGTCCTCATGCATCAGATGGTAGGCTCACTCACTAAGAAGAGGATTCTTGAGTGTGTTCGCACAGGAGAGACTATGGAGGTGCTCGCCTACTTCCCAGAGTGGAGGGATGAATTCGATGAGATCTCCGTCAAATACTGTGCCTTGATCGATAAGGTCTTCGACGAGTACCAAAGCATCAAGCATATTCCGGTGCAGAAGGACTTCGCTCTGAGGGCTGTGAAGATGACTTACAGTCCGGCTCTGTTTGCCATCCGAGCTGGCAAGTACAAGAATTTCGAGGAGTTCTTCAAGGAACTTCGCCTGGATAGTCTGGTGGAGCTACTGGGCTTGCGTGCAGATCAGGATTCAGCTAACGTGGAATAGTATGCTCGCTCGGCTGGGCGACTACGTCGTCGTCAACGCGAGCTCCCCCAACACTCCGGGGCTCCGGGCGCTCCAGGAGCCCGAGCAACTCTCCATACGAGGCTCGAGGCGCTCAAAGAAGGCCACAATGCCCGCCGATACGAGCCCAACAAAAAAGACAAACTCGTTTACAAAGGAACCTGGAAAGACCCCAGCACCACCTTCACCAAAGACCCCAGCCTCCCCAGAGAAGGCACTGGTGACGGAACTGCGGAAATCATTGCTGAAGATCTCCGCCGAATACGGGGGTCCTAATAGCCTAGATGAGCGCTACGAGGGCAAACTCACCGCTCTTGGCCAGTATGCCGACATCGAAGGATCAGACGTTCCTAGGATGGTACGTACCATTGTAGATGGCTTCTTCATCCATGCTCTGAGTCAATGGTCCAAGGGTAAGTTCTCCGGTCCTGAGACACGGGATAACCTCCAGAAGAAGATTGATAAAGCTGAGTCGCTTGGCAATATGCTTTACAAAAATGGCGAACACTCTGCCGCAGCTCGTCAATATGAACGAGCGGCTGAGTATCGTTATCGCCTCTACGGGCTTGACAAGGTTGACGCAGGCAAGCTATAAGTCTCCTACACTCTCACACAGGAGCTGTTATGAAGACCAAGGCGTGCTGGCAAGTGAAGGCTACAGAGCAGGGAATCTCCATCACCTATCAAAACCTGGTGGACAATAAGTCGTTTGATTGTGGCACCGCCGCATCGGATGTTCCCTTTCATGCCATCTTGAGCTTCATCTCCACTGAGGGTGACCCCGGCGACCTGGTTGTTTACAACGGAGTTCCTTGGTATTCTCTTCAGAAGGAGGTCACCGACCATGATGTTGCGAGCACCCAGGTTCAACCACGATCAATTGGAAGCGCTTAGATCTCTCCTGCAAATAGACTTTGCCAGATCAGTTCGGGAGAGCGTATTGAAGAGCCGGAAGGAGCCCTTAGAGGATACTTCCGAGGCGATTTCCCGCCAGTTGAAGATGTCCGGGAAATTCCAGGAAGCTGATGGCCCCTTGATGATCGGGGGCGTAATCATGCAGATCCAAGGGGTAGAAGAGATTCAGATGCCCCTTGAAGACCGATGGTTCGAGTTTTACAATACCATCATAACCAAGGTTGCACCAACCACCGTCGATCTTAGTTGGGTGGTAGCCGAAAAGCGTGAATCCGCATTAGCGGACCTGAATCTTAAGCAAGAACAGCTCAAGCAGCGATTCTCCAATGCGGTTTTGATCGACCGAGCCCAAATGGAGAACAATTTCGCCAAGGCTCCCGCAGGTAAGCCGGCAAAGGTATTGATGAACTAATGAAACCTAAAGAATTCATTCTGGAACGTCGAGTCACCGAATTTTGCGAACCCGGTTGGACTACCTACCGGGTAATAACTGATCCCAAACCTGCCTTAAGGCGTGGGGATAACTCCATCTTTATGGGGCCGACTAATCTTCTGACTCAAGCAGATGTAGAGGAATCCTGGGGTAAGAGCCCGATTGCCAACTGCATTATTTCTATGAAGACAATCACGGAATCCGAGCTAAAAGACCTTCTCAAAGAGGTTGAGGCAGAGATTGAGAAAAGTAAGAAGGCCTGGGAAAAGTTGAATACCGAGGAACCTCCCAAGTTCTTCGAGCCAGGCTATTACTCCAAGTGGCAATTCCGTTTGCGCCGTTTGTGGATGGTCCGCCAATCCCAATTTGATGGTCTATTGTAGTGTTTGCGGCATTCCGTGGTACTATAACAGAAATT
>Ga0335079_10001302_pt1 | contig 28441 bp, 28 predicted proteins | sample Lox_Sample_33_FD_206719 | JGI IMG/M metagenome (GOLD analysis project Ga0335079, IMG submission 206719) | Soil microbial communities from Loxahatchee National Wildlife Refuge, Florida, United States - Lox_Sample_3.3 | ecosystem: Environmental > Terrestrial > Soil > Wetlands | place: USA...
TTGTCACAAGTTTGATACAAATCAATATCCGAAAGGGTCGCCGTAAGCGGCTGCCGAATGGGCGGGGGTGACTTTGGCACTTGATCCATGGATCACGCGCGAGAACATCAAGCGCTATCACCGGCTCTTGCAATCGCAAACGAACTCGGAGCTTCGAGCAAAGCTGGAAGTTCTGATCGAGGAGGAAGAAAGGAAGCTGCCACTCTTGGAGAAGAGCGACTCTGAGACGCGCCGCAAGATCAAACGATGGCAGGATAAGGCCGAAGAGCTTCGTCGCATCGCAGATCGGACCGAGGATGATAAAGCGCGAACAACCTACCGACAGGCTGCCGACAACTACGCCAAGCTCGCACGCGATCTAGAGGCGGCCCTCCTCTGCAGGGTGGACGGACCGGCGAAGGACGCCGGATAACGATCTTCAATCCAAACTGTCGAAGCGATGACGGCTTCTGACTCTCTCTCTGCCGCTAAGGGAGAGTACCTACCCTTGCGTCAGATCAAGCGCCGGGGCGCGATCCTTCGTCAAAATACGCGGCATGAACTCCCGCGCCGATCTGCTCCGCCGAAGGATCGAACACTATCGCCGCCTCTTGGCGGAGGGTGTCGATTCCGAGCTCGCACGCCACTACCTACGCCAGATCGCCGCCGATTTGCTGGAACTGTCAGAGATCGAGGAGAGTGTCGACTCCGGTCGGTAGGCATTCAGACCGCGATCCTTCCACGTGGGGGAGTTGCATCGCTCGGTCGAGTGCGACAGACTTCCGCGATCCATGGACCAAAGCACGATCTTCATCGTGGATGACGACGACGCGGTCCGCGAGTCGCTGGCGCTGCTGCTGGAGGCGAGCGACTATCGGGTCCAGTCTTATGACGGCGGCCGCGCCTTCCTCGACGGACTGGCGCAGGGCGCTCGCGGGTGCGTTCTGGTCGATGTCCGCATGCCGGACATGAGCGGCTTCGAGGTGCAGGAAGAGTTGCGGCGTCGCCAGATGGAACTGCCTGTCATCGTCATCACCGGGCACGGCGACGTGCCGCTCGCGGTTCGCGCGATGCGGGCAGGCGCGGTCGATTTCATCGAGAAGCCTTATCCCGAGAGCGCGATCCTCGATGCCGTCCAGCGGGCGCTGGAACTTGACCGTGCCGCGAACAAAGAGCGCGCGGCGGCGGGGGCGGTCCGCGAGCGGGCGGCGCAGCTGACGGCTCGTGAGCGCGAAGTGCTCGACGAGCTGATCGCAGGCCATCCCAACAAGGTCATCGCGTACCACCTTTCGATCAGCCCGCGGACCGTCGAGATTCACCGGGCGCGCGTCATGGATAAAATGGCGGCGCGCACTCTCTCCGAGCTGGTGCGAATGGCGATCGAGGCCGGTCTCTCGCGCGAGTGACGAAGCCGGTTCCGCCTCACAGCTCAATGCGGCGTGGTGTAGTAAGCGCCCAAAAGGGCCATTTCGTGGGCCGATAGTTTTGCGGCGATGGCCCGCATGCGGCGGAACACATCGTTGTGGCGGCCGCCGTCGGCGAAGGCCTTCAACTGCGCTGCGACATAATCCGCGTTCTGCCCCGTGAGGCTCGGTGTTTCGATCGGCCCGCCGCTACCCGCCGAGTGGCACGCAGCGCAGGGCGGCAGCGCGCGCTGGGCATCGCCGCGCAGGACGAGAGATTCGATCTCCGGTCCTGCAAAGCTCGGATGTGCGGCGTCGAGATCATGGCGCGTCAACCCGGCGTAATAGGCCGCAAGGTCTCCCATCTGTTTCGGCTCGAGCGCGGCGACCACCTGCGTCATCACCTCGTTGCCGCGGGCGCCGCTCTTGAAATCCTCGAGCTGCTTATAGATCGCGAACGCGGATTGGCCGGCGAGCCGCGGAATGGAGGGATCGGCGCTCGTGCCGTCGGCGGCGTGACAGGCAACGCACGTGGCTTGCGCGAGATTTGCTCCCGCGCTCACGTCGGCGTGCGCCAGAACGGCGAACTGCGGGGCCGTCCACGCCACCTGCGAGGCTGGCACCGCGCGCGCAGTTTGCGCGGTCGGTGCTTTGCCGACCGGAAGACCGATGGCGCGGCAAATCACCGTGAAGGCACTGAGACCCGGCGTCGTGTTGTTGACGAGCGGGGCGACGACGAACGCGAGAACGCCGATCGTCAGCAGCATGCCGGCGAGGATTGCGAGAATGGAGAGGCGCCAGCTCCGGTCGATCGCATCCATGGCTCAGGGGCTCCCGGCGACGCGATGCACATTCGCCTGCGGCGGCGACAGGATGAATGATTCCGCGATCGGATAGCCATAAGCGGTCAGCATCAGCACGAACACGACCACGTTCCAGAGCGCGAAGCCGTTGAGCGGCGCGGGCACTCGGCTCGGCGAATGGACCGCCACGGCGTAGAGCTGCCGCGACGCCGGATCGACCGGCACCGACTCGCGGCTATGCATGCGCGCGAGGTTCCAGATGAACAGGACCGCGCTCGCAAGAAGAATGAGGCCGCCCAGCACCGAGACGGTGACCCACGGCGCCCAGCTTGCGATCATCGGGTCGGCATAGTCGAAATGCGCGACGCGCCGCCACTGGCCATTGAGGCCGAGCCAGTGCCACGGGATCGTCATCACCATCATGCCGATTGCCCAGAGCCAAAGCTGCGTGCACTGCGCGCGGCGGTCGCGCGGCGCGCGCCCGGTGAGATGCGGCCAGACCTCATAGGCGATGGCGAAATACATGATTACCACGGTGCCGCCGAAGATGAGGTGGAAATGCGCCGTGACCCACGACGTGTTGTGAACCATGGCGTTCATCGCATAGCTCATGTTGATGAGACCGCCGCCGCCGCCGAACCACAGCATGAAAAAGGCAAGGCCCGTCGCCAGCACCATCGGCTCGCGCCACGGCAATGCTCCGATCCATCCGAAAAGCCCTTTGCCGCCGCGCATCCGTCCGGCGATCTCGAGCGAGGCTGGGATGGTGAAGATCGTGAGGAGCGTCGGCACGGTCACGAGCGCGGTCAATGACATCTGCACGAACTTGAATCCGGTCGCGTGCTCGGGATCCATGAACAGGTGATGGAGCCCGACCGGCAGGCTGTAGACGAGGAAGAGCGCGAAGCTCAGGCGCCCCATCATGTCGCTGTAGAGGCGGCCGCCGGCGGCGCGCGGCGCCATCGTGTAGAACGCGATATAGGCCGGGATGAGCCAGAAATAGACGATGGCGTGCAAGGTCCAGGAAAAGAGCGTGCGGGTGAGGCCGACATCGATCGTCTCGCGCCAGCCGAGCGCGGCGGGAATGACGATGAACAACAATTCCGCGGCGACGCCGGCGGTGGTCCAAAGCCACATCACTGCGTTGGCGACGGTGGCGTACATCGCAAGCGGCACCGGCTTTCCGGGATTGGCTTTCTTCCATCCTGCCATCGCGGCGATCATCTCGACACACCAGATCCACGAGCCGACGACGACGAGCACGAGGCCGAGATAGAAGAAGACGCTCGCGGTGAGCGGCGGATAGAAGGTGTAGAGGACGCTCGCGCGGCCGGCGAGGATCGTCACGACCGCCATTGCCGTTCCGGCAAGCGCGATCCAGTACGCGCTCCAGGCCCAGCGGACGGCGGGCAGCCTGCGCTCGAGTGCGGTTTCGGCGACGTAATAGCCGAAACCCATGATGAAGAAGGTCGTCAGCACATAGGCCATGGCCGTTCCGTGTGCCGTCACGGAGATGTAGTAGTTCTCCGGCGAGGAGAGCGGCGCCTCGATCGGGCTTCGCACCCACATTTGCCAAACGCCGAGCACGCATGCGGCGGCGAAGACCGCGAACGCGGTCCACAAATGGGCGAGTACGAGGCGTTTAGCGGAGACCACAGCCGACCTTCCCGCTGGCGTCCGGCTGGAACTGGCTCTGAGGCAGCACGCGGACACGCGCCAGCATTTCGCTATGACCAAGGCCGCAGAATTCGTGGCACGGCATGAGATGGTCGCCCGCTTCGGCAAAGACGGTGCGGACCTCGCTCACATAGCCGGGGACGACCATGGTGTTGACGTTGGTGCCGGTAACGATGATGCCGTGAATGACATCGGGGCTCGCGAAGCGCAACGTGACCGGCTTGCCTTGCGGAACCGCGACGCACTGCGGCACGAACGCGAACTGGGCCGCGACGATGCGTACGGTGACGTCTCCGTTCGACGCGACCGTGGTGCCGAGGGCAGGCTCAGCGAATTCGCCCGCGAGGTGCAGGGTCGTGGGATCGATGGTCTCGACCTGGCCCGGTGGCGCCCGGTGCAGCGCGAGCGTGGCGAACAGGATGGCGCCGAACACGATGGCGACCATGGCTGCGACCACGACCGCCCAGCGCAGCTCGTTGCGCGTGACGGCGCTCTCATTCATCGACATCGATCAGCTCACCGGTCCGCGGGGAAGGAAAATGAAGAGATAGATCGCGAGCCAAGCGAGCAGGAGCAGGCCAAGGGCCACTCCCGCCAGCGCCACTGCGCCGCGCGGCACCTCGGCAAGCGCCCGTTCGAGCAAGGCATCCTGCGATGGCTCATGCGTCCGGTCGGAGTCTGTCACGACGCCGCTCCGCGGCCCTGACGCGAGGGCTCGGCGTGCGCGAGTCCGGGCGCCGGATCCACCGCGACGACGCGCAGCGTGTGCTCTGTGCGGTTGGCCTCGCGGACGCCGAGGTATTCGCCAGGACGGAAGACATGATCGGGAAGGTGTGGGACCGGTTCATCGTCGGCACGGTCCGCGTGATAGGCGAAGGCCCAGCGTCCCGACCCGCGCCGGACGACCTGGCCGACCGAATCCCCTTCGCCCTCCCAGAAGCGGTGGAGCGTGCAAAGCTCCGGGGTCTTGCGAACTATTGCCTCGTCGATCCGGCCGCGCTCGTCGAGCGGCAGGACCAGAACATATCCGTGTCGCGTGCTGCCCTCGGGGAATTCGTGGCTGCGCGCGAGTTCGAGCCGGACCCGCCTCCATTGCGCCGTCATGGCTTTGCCCGTCAATGCGCGAGAAGGACGGGAAGCAAGCTCGTGCCGACGATCTCGCGGGTGGCGCCGCCGAACAGCAGCTCACGCCAGCGCCGATGACCATAGGCGCCCATGACCAGGAGGTCGGAATCCAAGTCGCGCGCCTCGGCCAGAAGCTGCTCGCCGGGACCGACGCCTCTGACCGGCAAGACCCGCCGGTGCTTCGCCGAGATCCCGTGTGCCAAGAGATACTCGAGGAGCGGCAACGGATCGGCCTCCGCATCATCGCCGACCGTGATCGCCGAGACAGCGTCGGCCTTTTCCAGAATGGGCAACGCGGCCGACATCACATGGACGGCTTCGGCCGACCCGTTCCAGCCCAGCGCGACCCGGTGGCCGATTGCAGTCGGCGGCTTGGCGGGCGCCAACAGAACGGGACGACCGGACAGGACGAGCGTCTCCTCGATCGTATCGCTGTGCGGGCGATCGACGACGCGTTCGGAGCGGCCGAGAACGGCGAGATCGAAGAAGCGCGCGCGTCGCGCGACAAGAACAGGGGCATAGCCGATTTCCACATGCCACGACGCCGGCGCCGGGGCTTGCGGCGTGGCCTTCATGCTCATGCCGTTCCGTTCGACCGCTGCCGCGAATTTGCCCTTCGTCGTCTCGGCGAGCTTGTCCGCATCCTCGATGAGCCGGTCGATCCAATCGCCGGCAACCGGCATGCCGAGACCGTCCGCGGCCAGCATCGCGATCTGGGTGGGATCGACCTTGACGTGGAAGCCTTCAAGATGGGCGCCAACGCGTTTTGCCAGCCGGCACGCGGTCTCGACCGCGCCGTCGCTTGCCGAGCCGCCGCTGGCGGCCACGAGTATTGTCCTCAAGGCCATGGCGAATCTCCCTTCCTAGGTCGACGACGAAACTTAATTACACGAAGGCTGGACGGCCTTGATGTGGATCAATGGATGCCGTTTGTGCCCGCGCCGCGGCCCGCGAGCGCGAGCTTAACCGCTTCGAGGAGCTCATTTCCATTGAACGGCTTTTCCAACAGCGCAAAGGCGCCCGCGGCTTCGGCCCGGGCCTTGATCTGAGGCGTGAGACTGCCCGTCATCATGATGACGGGCAGCGAAATCGGAGTGATTTTCAGGCGTTCGAGCAAATCGAGGCCGGTCGTGCCGGGCATCTGGATATCGAGGACAAGGCAGTCCGCAGTCTTGGGATCGACCGTCCGCAGCAGGTGATCGCACGAGGGAAACGCCGTCACAGGGATCTGCTCGCAGTCGAACAGCATCGCGATCGCGTTCCGCGTGGCGTCGTCATCATCGACGAGGTAGATCATGGGCGCATGATCGCCGGTCGGGCCCCATCGGGCCTTGATGTGGATCAGGCGAAAAGAGAATGCTGGGGAGGCCGCTAGGCGAGGCGTTTGGTCACGCGAACCAGCGATGGATCCTCGGGATGCGCCGCCTTTGTGAAGCCGAGCTCGGCGCAGATTTGCAGCATCCGGTTGTTTTCGTGCAGGACCTCGCCCACGATTTCGCCGATCCCGCGTGAGCGCGCGGCGGCGATGATTTCCTGCATCAGCAACGTTCCGAGCCCGTGTCCCTGCCGGTCGCTCCGCACGCCAAGCGCATATTCCGCGCTCCGGTTGTCGGGGTCCGCGCCATAGCGCACCACGCCCAGCGCGGCTCCGCCATCTCGCGGCAGAGCGATCAGCGCCAACTCGCGGTCGTAATCGAGCTGTGACAACCGCGCGGCGAGGCGGTGCGACAGCTCCTTCATCGGCACGAAGAATCTCAACCGCAGATCCTCGGCGCTCATATGATGTGCGAGGTCCTGCAGCAGCGGCTCGTCCTCGGGCCGCACCGGCCGCAGGTGAATGGCCGTTCCGTCACGGAGAACGGCATCGTGCTCGAGCTCCTTGGGATAAGGCCGGATCGCCAGCGGTGCCGTGCGGACCTTCTGGACCCGGATGCGCGCATCGACGGCGACGACGCCGTCCTTGTCGGCCAGCAGCGGGTTGAGATCGAGCTCCTTGAGCATCGGCTGTTCCGACGCGAGCCGCGATACGCGCAGCATTGCGTCGATCACCGCCTCGATCCGCGCCGCGGGGGTGCCGCGAAAGCCGGCCAGGAGCCGCGCGACCCTGGTCCGCGCGATCTGTGCGCGGGCGATCGCGGCATTGAGCGGAGGAAGCTCGAGCGTCGTGTCGGAGAGATACTCGACCAGTTTCCCGCCCTGACCGAACAAGATGATCGGACCGAAATTCGCGTCCTCGTTGACGCCCAGGATGAGCTCGATGGCGTCTGGCCGCTCGATCATCTGTTGCACCAGGAAGCCGTCGAGCCGCGCGTCGGGCCGTGCCCCGCGAACCCGCTCGAGCATGGCGGCCGCCGCGGTCTCGACAGCCCGCGGGCCGGCGAGGCCAAGCGCCACGCCGCCGACGTCGCTTTTATGAGTGATATCGGGCGAATGGATCTTGAGCGCAACCTTGCCGCCGATCGCGCTTGCCTGCCGCGCCGCGTCGGCGGGATCGGTGGCGAGACGGTAGGCGGGGCAGGGGATGCCATAGGCCGCGAGCACGTCGGCGACCTCGACCGCATCGAGCCATTCGCGTCCGGCGGCGAGCGCTTGCACGAAGGCGGCTTCGGCGCGCGCCGCGTCGCACTCTACCCCTTCGCCCTGCAACGGCGGCGTCTCCATGAGGAGGTCCTGGTTGCGGCGGTACTGCACGCGATGCATGAAGCCGCGCACCGCCGCGTCTGGGGTGGCGTAGGTTGCGATCCGCGCCGCGGCGAAATGCTGCCGCGCGGACTCGGCGGTTGCTTCGCCAAGCCACGCGGTAATGAGATTGCGGCCGAACAGCTGCGCGTGCGGCAGCTTTGCGACGCTGGCGATCACCGCCTTTGCCGCGTCCTCGGCAGAGGTGAGCGCCGTCGGGCAATTCATGACCAGAAGCGCATCGATCTCGGGAGCGGACAGTAGAATGTCGACCGCAGCGCCATAGCGCGCGCCGTCGGCGTCGCCGATGATGTCGACCGGATTGCCGCGGCTCCACGTCTTGGGCAGAACGGCATCGAGGCGCTGGGTGGTCTCGGGCGAAAGCTGCGCCAAGCGCCCGCCAAGCTCCACTACGCTGTCCGTCGCGAGAACCCCCGGCCCGCCGCCGTTGGTGAGAATGACAAGGCGGTCGCCCTGCTGCGGTCCGGTCATGGCGAGGGTCTGCACGGCATCGAAGAGCTCGCTCATGCTGGCCACGCGCAGCATTCCGGCGCGGCGGAAGGCGGCCTCGTAAACGGCGTCCGAGCCTGCGAGCGCGCCCGTGTGAGAGCGCGCGGCGCGTGCGCTCTCGGCAAAGCGCCCGACCTTCACCGCAAGAACAGGCTTCGCCCGCGCCGCGGCCCGCGCCGCCGACATGAACTTGCGCGCATGCGTCAACCCTTCGACATAGAGGAGGATCGCGCGCGTGCCCGGATCGGCGGCGAGGTAGTCGAGCATGTCGCCGAAATCGACGTCCGCCGTGTCGCCGAGCGACACGACATGCGAGAAGCCGATGCCCCGTGGCGCGGCCCAATCGAGCACCGCGGTGATGAGCGCGCCCGACTGACTGACGAAGGCAAGATCGCCGCTCATCGGCGCGATATGGGAAAAACTCGCATCGAGCCCGACCGCGGGCACCATCACGCCGACGCAGTTGGGCCCGACGAGGCGCATGAGATGGGGCTCCGCCGCCTCGAGCGCTTCCTTCTGGAGCGCGCGGCCGCGCTCTCCGAGTTCGGCGAAGCCGGCGGAAATGACCACCGCACCGCGCGTTCCGCGGGCGCCAAGCTCGCGAAGAAGCCCGGGCACGGTCTCGGGCGGGGTCGCGATGACGGCGAGATCGGGCGTCTCGGGCAGATGCGCGACGTCGGGAAAGACGGGGAGATCAAGGATCGTGTCGTAGTGCGGATTGACCGGCATGATCCGGCCCTTGAAGCCCGCGCGCACGAGATTGCGCGACAGCACGCCGCCGACTGTCGCGGTGTGCGTGCTGGCGCCTACGAGCGCGATGGAATGCGGCCGGAACACCGCGTCGAGATTGCGGACCGACATGGCTCTCCGTCAGGCGGCGGTCGGCCGATCATCCTCCGGTGGATTGATGGCCATGCCCGAGACTGGCTCGACCCAGACGAGATGGTCAACCACCTTCTTGACCCCGCCCACGTTCTCGGCCGCGATCTTCAAGGCCTCGCGCTGACGCTCGTCGCCGATCACGCCGCGAAGTTCCACGACGCCCTTTTCAACGATCGCGTCGAGCGAGCCGCGGAGCGCCCACGGGTTCCTGTCGAACTCGGCGAAGATGCGCCGGCGAATGTCGGCATCCGAGCGCGCTGTCTCGGGCGCGAGCGGCGCCAGGTGGGCGAGCGCCGACAAGAGATTGGCGCGGCTCACGATGCCGACGATGCGACCATGCTCTACGACCGGCAGGCGCTTGATGCCGTGCTTCTCCATGAGCCCGACGATGCTTTCGAGCGGGGTCGAGGGGTCGACCGTGACGGCTTTGTGGGTCATCACCTCGCCGACCTTGCGCCCGTGAGTTTGGACATACTCGCCCGCAAGCCGGCCGGGCCCCAGCAGGAATTCGAGCCAGCGCGGGCGCTTGTGCTCCGTGCCCGTCTCGGTGCGGCGAAGAAGATCGCCCTCAGTGACCATGCCGACGATCGTTCCCTGCGCATCGACGACAGGGAGGCCGCTGATCCGATGCTCCAGCATCACGCGCGCGGCCTCGGCCACGGTGGCGTCGGGCGTGGTGGTGGTCACGCGATGGGTCATCACGTCTGCTGCTCTCATGGCTCAAGCTCCTCAAACTCGGGTGCAAATCTGCGGCCGGCGGCCTCGGGACGCCTTGACCTGGCTCAAGCTTTCTGACACCGGGGGCAATTATAACTCGTCCGGCCGGCGCGCTTCACCGTTGCCAACACGGTACCGCAGCGGGGGCAATGGCCACCCCGATGGCGCTCGCGCAAGAGAAATCCGCGCGGGAGGCGTTCCATGGCATCTTCGGATCCCGCCCGACGCGCAACGGCGGTCTTGAGCACGTGCTTCATGCTTTTAAAGAGCCGGTGAACGTGATCCGGCGGGAGCGTATCGGCCCTGGCGGCCGGGTGAATGCGCGCCTGGAAGAGAATCTCATCGGAATAGATATTGCCAATACCGGCAAGGCAACTCTGATCCATGAGAACGGATTTGACATCGCGCTTTCGTTCCGCGAGGAGCTGGCGAAAAGCATCGAGCGTGAGGCGGCGGTCAAGCGCATCCGGTCCTAGTTGGGATTCGGCGACGAAGCTCGCGACGTCCGTCACCAGCATCACGTCACCGATGCGTCGCGGATTGAGATAGGCGAGGCGATCACCGCGGTCCAAGAACAACATGAACCGGGCATAAGCGGGATCGGCTTCCTTCTCCTTCACGAGACGCAGGGATCCGTTCATCCCGAAGTGCATTTCGACGGCGCCAGCGCGCGCAAAGTTGAGAAAGAGATGCTTCCCGTATCTGCTGACCGACGAGACCCGGCCCCCTGTCAGGCGTCTTTGCACGGTCGTCGCAGTGGTACCTTTGAGCATCCGGGGGTCGCCGACACTGACGCGGTGCACGGTTCGGCCGACGCACTTGGCGGCGGTACGCTTGAAACTCTCCACATCCGGCAGTTCCGGCATCGCTCGGGCCTCCTACCCAGGTGCAGCTCAAAAATGCGGCGCGATCCGTTTCGATACAAGACGGCCAGCGGCCTGGGCGCATGCGCCAGGCCTCTTTTGATATGGGTCAAGGCCCCGGAGCGCGCTGGATGCAATCAATGCGAGGTACGGCGGAGAGAAAATTATGACCCGACGCGAGGTTGGTACAGGATTGCTCGCGACTGCGTTCGCCGCTTCAACTGGAATGGCGGACGCGCAGGAGATGCGGCCGGTCGCATTGCCGGCGCCGCGCAGCACTGGCGGCCTGCCATTGACCGATGCGCTGAGGCGCCGCCATTCGATCCGCGAATATTCGGACCGCGCGTTGCCGCCGCAAGTCCTCTCGGATCTCTTGTGGTCCGCCTTCGGCATCAATCGGCCGAGCGGCGACCGCACCGCGCCCTATTGGCGCCACGTCATGGTGATGGACCTCTATGCGGCGATGAAGGATGGCGTCTGGCGGTACGAGCCGAAAGACCATGCGCTCACGCCCTACATGAAGGACGACATCCGCGCCGCAACGGGTATGCAGGACTTCGTCGGGACCGCGCCGCTCAATCTCGTTTATGTCGCGCACGGCGAACGTATGGCCGACATCTCGCCCGAGGAGCGGCGGCTCTACGCCTCGGTCGATGCAGGCTTCATCGGCCAGAATGTCTATCTCTTCTGCGCGTCGGAAGGGCTCGCGACTGTTTTCCGCGGCGCCGTCGACACCACTAAGCTCGCGCGGATCATGAGCCTGCCCGCGGAGCAGTTTGTCACGTTCGCGCAAACAGTGGGCTATCCGAAGGCGTAATCTGCCACAAGAGCTTCGGCGCTTAGCTTGCTAGAGCCGCCGGACGGCAAAACCTGCGCCGAATGAGATTTAGAACATCCTTGTCGGCTACCACCGGCGTGTCCGCATCGCCATCCTCACGCGCTGCGTGGCAAGCGATACCGCGGCTGCCCTGGGCAGCACGCCCGAACGCTTTGCCTCGCTGAGCACGGCGTCAGTATTGACCCGTATCTTCTCGTCGATCGCGGCAAAGGCGGCCGCTTCCGTCGCCTCATGCCATTCCATTGCCGCGCAGATGACGCCGCCGGCGTTGGCGATGAAGTCAGGGAGGACCAGGACGCCTCGCGCGGCAAGCGCTTCTTCTGCTCTCGGAGTGCAAGGGATGTTCGCCCCTTCGGCGACGAGCCGCGTGCGGAGCCGCGCCACATTGTCTTCACGGATGACATCGGGCCGCGCCGCCGGGATCCAGATGTCGCAGGGAATATCGATCACGGCATCGGGTTCCAGTTTGCGGCCACGCGGAAAATCCCGGAGCGAGCGCCCGCTGGCCTTGAGCGCGATCAGGGCGGAGACATCGAGTCCGCTGTCGTCGGCGATGGTGCAATTCGAGTCGCACGCGGCAATGAGGATGGCGCCCTTCTCGGCGAGCAACCGCGCCGCGTGCTTTCCGACTGAGCCGAAGCCTTGGACCACCACCCGCGCGCCTTTGAGATCGAGATCGATGAAGCCCCGCGCTACGTCGATTGCAGCCGCAAGCCCGAAGCCGGTCGCGCCGATCTCGTCGAGAGGAATGCCGCCCACTTCCCTTGGCAATCCCACTGCGCGTCCGTTCTCGTCCTTGATCCAACCCATCGCGAGCTCGTCGGTCCCCATGTCGGGACCTGGGATGTATTCGGCGAGGTCCGCGATCGCGGCGGCGAAGCTGCGGATCAGCCGTTCCTTCTCGGACGCCGGCATTTTCGGATCGCCGAAGATGACGGATTTGCCGCCGCCATGAGGAAGCCCAGCGGCGGCGTTCTTCAGTGTCATGGCGCGGGCGAGACGGAACGCCTCCTCGGCGCTCACGTCGGGTGCCATGCGCACGCCGCCAATGGCCGGCCCGCAGGCGACATTGTCAACGGCGACGACCGCCCTTAGTCCGGTCGAGGGCCGGTGGATATGAATGATCTTCAGCGGTCCAAGATCGTCGGCAAAGCGGAAAAGGTCCTCCACGGGCGGAACTCCGATCAGGCTGGTTGCGCTTCGGCGAGAGCGGCGATCAGGGCGGCAAGGAAGCGCGCCGCCTCGCCGCCAGTAACGGCGCGATGGTCGAAGGTGAGCGACAGCGGCAGCTTGTGGCGGAAGGCGAAGGCGCCGCTGTTCGGAACCGCCGCATCATAGATACGGCCGGCGCCAACGATCGCGACCTGGGGCGGAAGGATCACGAGCGCCGCTTGCCTGCCCGCGAGCATGCCGAAATTCGAGAGTGTGATCGTGGGCTCGCGAAGCTCGGCTGGCGTCAATCGACGTGTCCGCGCCGCTTTCTTCAGTTCATCGAGCCGCCGCCGCAGCTCGACAGAGCTTGCCCCTGCCACATCGCGGATCACGGGAACGATCAGCCCCTCCTCAATATCGACAGCGATACCGACATCAGTGGCGGACGGAAACGTGCGTGTCATCTTCGCGCCGTCGAAACGCGCGTTGAGGGCTGGCACTGCCCTGCATGCGCTCGCCATCGCCTGCATGAGGCGGACGGTGACGTCGGCGTCCGGTGCCCACCAAGCTTGGACGTCGGCCTCATCCCAGAGCGTGGCCGGGACCACTTCCGCATGCGCGCGGGCCATGTTGATCGCCATGCTACGGCGGATGCCTGCGAGCGGGACGCCCGCCCCTTCGTTTGACGGGACGCCAGCCGCGCGCTCGATGTCGGCGCGAGTGACAGCCCCATGCGGGCCCGTGCCCCGGACGCGCGTGAGATCGACGCCGCGCTGGCGTGCCAAGGCCCGCACCGCAGGGGCGGCTTCGGCCGGCCGCGAGGTGGAGGCTTGCGCCCGAGTAGTCGGCGCGGATGGCGGAGGCGCCGCCAATTCGCCCATCACCGTGCCGGTGTCGGCATGCACCGTGCCGGTGTCGGCATGCGCGCCCTCTTCGAAGACGACGAGCGGCGCGCCCACTTTGACCCGATCGCCGGGTTTGCCGATGAGGCGCGCGATCCGGCCGGCTTCCGGCGACGGGATCTCGACAACGGCCTTCTCGGTTTCGACCGACACCAGCGGCTGGTCTTGCACGACATGGTCGCCTTCGGCGACGTGCCAAGCGACAAGCTCCGCGTCTTGCAGTCCTTCGCCGAGATCGGGAAGCGTGAAGGTCGTCATTGGTAAGCCATCGCCCGCATGGCGGCGGCCGCGATACGGTCGGCATTGGGAAAATAATGCTGCTCCAGCCGCGGCAGAGGTATCACCGTGTCGAACCCGGCGACGCGTTCGATTGGTGCGAGCAGCGAGAGGAGCGCATTCTCCGCCACCCGGGCCGCAATCTCGCCGCCGAAGCCGCCCGTCAACGGCGCCTCGTGCGCGATGACGCACCGGCCGGTCTTTTTGACGGAGGCAAGGATCGTGTCGGCGTCGAGCGGCTTCAGGGTTGCCACGTCGATGATCTCCGCGCCTACGCTTTGCGAGGCAAGCGTCTCGGCGGCCGCGAGCGCCTCCGCGACCATCCCGCCCCAGGCGAGGATCGTGACGTCGCTCCCCTCGCGCAGCAGGAAACAGCGATCGAGCGGCTCGGCTTGCCCATCGTCGGCGACTTCCTCGCGTGCTGCGCGGTAAAGCCGCGTCGGCTCGAAGAACACAACCGGGTCTGGATCGCGGATGGCGGCAAGCAAAAGACCATAGGCGCGGCGGGGCGATGACGGAATGACGACGCGCAGCCCCGGAATATGCGCAAACATCGCTTCGTTGCTTTCGGAATGATGCTCGAGCGCCCGAATGCCGCCGCCTGACGGCGCGCGGACAACCATGGGACAGGTCAGCCGCCCACGGGTCCTTGTGCGGAAGCGGGAGGCATGGTTGGCGAGCTGATCAATGACCGGATAGATGAAGCCGCTGAACTGGATTTCCGCGACCGGCCGGAAGCCCTGGATGGCAAGTCCAACGGAAACGCCGGCAATCCCTGCCTCGGCAAGGGGCGTGTCGAAGACGCGCTGCTGCCCGAAGCGGCGCAATAGCCCGTCGGTGGCGCGGAATACGCCGCCGTCTGCGCCGACATCCTCCCCCAGAACGAGGACGCTTTCGTCCTCCTGCATCGCGCGGGCAAGCGCGAGATTGATTGCCTGGATGAGGTTGATCTCGCTCATGTCGGCCCCGCGGTTAAGGCGGCGCTCTGAGCGGCCAGATCTCTCGGCAGTTGCGCAAACGTATACTCGAAGATCGTGCGCGGGTTCTGCGCGGGCGTCGCGAGGTAGGCACCGGCGGCTGCTTCAATCTCCGCCGCCGTCTCCTGCAGCAAATGTTCCTCGTCGGTCTTGGTCCACCAGCCGGCGCTCGCGAGATACTGGCGTAGCCGCAGAACCGGCTCCTCGGGCCAATGCCGCGTTGGTTCCTTATCCTCGCGATAGCGGCTCGCATCGTCCGCCGTGGTGTGATCGCCGAGGCGATAGGTCACGGCCTCGACGAGGCTTGCGCCCTTTCCCGCACGCGCGCGCTCGATGGCATCGCCAATAACGATGCGCACTGCGAGAACGTCGTTGCCGTCGACCTGCGAGCCGGGAATTCCGGCGGCAATCGCCTTCTGCGCCAACGTCGCAGCGGCGCTTTGCTGGTTGCGCGGGACCGAGATCGCCCATTGATTGTTGTTGATGACGAAGACGACGGGGAGGGACCAGACGCCCGCGAAGTTCATCGCTTCCGCCACGTCGCCTTTCGAGGTCGCGCCGTCGCCGAAGACACAAACGGCGACGCGTGGCGCCAGCCGCAGCTTGAACGCCAATGCCACACCCACGGCGTGCGGCGCATGGCTTCCGACCGGTACGCAGATCGGAAAATCCTCGCGCGCCTTGGCAAAATCGCTGCCGCGCTCGTCGCCGCCCCAATAAAGGAACAGCTCCAGCGGCGTTACCCCGCGCCAGAGTTGCGCGCCATGTTCGCGAAAGCTCGGCAGGAGGAGATCGTTGTCCCGCATTGCCGCGGCCGTTCCGACGGAGACTGCTTCTTGCCCAAGCGACGAGGCATAGGTGCCGAGCCGCCCAGTTCGCTGCAAGGCAATCGCCTTGGCATCGAACGTCCGGGTGCGCACGAGAGCGCGATAGAGCTCCCTTGGCACCGCGGGATCGCGCACGCCGTTGGGAAGCTCGCCGAGCACTTTGCCGAGCGGGTCGATGTAGCGGGTGTAGCCGATCTCAAATCGCGCGACGGTATCCTGCACCGAGCACTCCTGTCTTACTGGCGCGGCACGTGCTCTCCGTTCCCTAATTGAAAGTCCGCTGCGCGGCTCCCGCTTTGCGGTAGATCAAACCGGGCCGCCTCGCCGTTGATCTGTCTCAAGGAGGGGAGGGCGCAGGTGAGCGAGGCTGATTTTATGGGACAGCCCCCCAGTGCCCTCCTCACCGACCTCTACCAGCTGAATATGCTGGAAGCCTACCTCGACCGCGGAATGACCGACATCGCGGTCTTCGAATTCTTCTTCCGGAAATTGCCATCGCGGCGCGGATTCCTGATGGCGGCGGGATTGGAAGAGGCACTCTCGTGCATCGAGCACCTGCGATTTTCATCCGAGGAACTGGCTTGGCTCAGGGACACTGGCCGGTTCCGCGCACGGCTCATCGATTACCTCGCCAATTTCCGATTCACGGGCGACGTACATGCCATGCCCGAGGGTACGGTCTTTTTCGCCGACGAGCCCATTCTGCGCGTCACGGCCCCTCTCCCGGAGGCTCAGCTCCTCGAGACGCGGCTCATCAACATTCTTCATTTCCAGACGCTGATCGCCTCGAAAGCGGCGCGGATGGTGCTCGCCGCTCCCGGCAAGCTGCTCGTGGATTTTGGCCTAAGGCGCGCGCATGGGGCCGAGGCGGGGCTTATGGCGGCGCGGGCGAGCTACATCGCGGGATTTGCCGGCACGGCCACGCTACTGGCCGAGAAGCTCTACGGTATTCCCGCCTTCGGAACTATGGCGCATTCCTTCATTCAGGCGCATGACGACGAGATGATCGCGTTCGAGCATTTCGCCCATTCGCGTCCACGGCACCTGACTCTGCTCATCGACACCTACGATACCGAGGCGGCGGCGCGAAAGGTCGTGGACCTTGCCCCGCGGTTGGCGCGCGATGGCATCTCCGTGGAAGCGGTGCGGCTCGACAGCGGTGACCTGATTGCGCTCTCGCGAAGCGTCCGAAGCATCCTCGATGCCGGCGCGCTCCGCGACGTGGCGATCTTTGCGAGTGGCGGGCTTGACGAGGATGCGCTCCTCGCGATCGGCCAAGCGGGCGCGCCGATCGACGGATTCGGTGTCGGTACCAGTCTTACCACGTCATCAGACGTCGCGGCGCTCGATTGCGCCTATAAGCTCCAGGAATACGCGGGCGTGGCACGCCGCAAGCGCTCCGCGGGCAAGGCAACCTGGCCCGGCCGCAAGCAGGTGTGGCGACGCAGCGAACCCGTCGGACACATGGTGGAGGACACCGTCGCGCTCGAGGATAACGACGGCATCGGCCAGCCGCTTATTGAGCCCGTCATGGCAGAAGGCCGCCGTATCGGTGGGAGTCCGTCCCTGGCGGAAATTCGCGCGGTCGCCGCGAAAAACCTGGCGCAGTTGCCGGAAGGGATGCGGCAGCTCCAGGAAGAAGTGCTATATCCGGTCCAGATTGCCGATTCGCTCGTCCGGCTTGCGGCCGAGTGCGACCGGCGGACGGCCGGTCGAGACGGGCCGTGAGCCAAGAGGACGTCATCGCGTTTTTGTCCGATGGCGCGAGCTACGGCCGTCCCGCCGAGCCGGTGGAGCGGATCGAAACGCACTGCTCCATCGTATTTCTCGTGGGCGACAAGGCCTACAAGCTGAAGCGTGCGATTGCGTTCTCCTTGCTCGATTACACGACGCTCGATCGCCGCGAGTTGGCCTGCCGGCGCGAGTTGGAGCTCAACCGGCGCACGGCGCCTGATCTTTATCTCGATGTGAAATCAATCCGCCGGACCGGGAGCGGGGCTCTCGAGTTCGAGGGACAAGGGGCCGTCGTTGATTGGCTCGTCGTCATGCGGCGGTTCGACCAGGACCAGCTCTTTGACCGGCTCGCTGCGTCGGGCCGTCTCGATACTCCGCTCGCTCTCGCGCTGGCGCAGGAGATCGCACGCTTTCACGCGAACGCCGAACCGACCGACCGCTATGGCGGCCGCGAAGGCCTGATGCGCGCGATCGAGCGAAACAATTTCGATCAGACGAGCGTGGGAGACGTGTTGGATGCCAATTTGGTGGAGCGCTTGTACGCCGAGTCCGTCCGCGCGCTTGATCACGCGGGCGGCCTTCTCGATCGGCGGAAGGAGAGCGGCCGCGTGCGGCGCTGCCATGGCGACCTGCGCCTCGCCAACATCGTTCGCTACGACGGCCGGCCCACCCTCTTCGACGCCATCGAGTTCGCCGAGGAGTCGTGCTCAATCGACGTGCTTTACGATCTCGCCTTCGTTTTGATGGACCTGTGGCAAAGCGGGCTTCATGCCCAGGCGAACGCCGTTCTCAACTGCTATCTCGATGCGACCGGGGACGACGAGGGGCTGCCTGTGCTGCCGCTGATGCTGTCGCTGCGTGCCGGGACCAGGGCTTTCGCCGTCGCTGGCGCCTCGCGGCGCCGAACCGATGCCGAAGAGAGCCGGCGCCTGGCAGAATCCGCTCAAGGGCTTATGTCCTTCGCCCTGTCGTTGCTTGCGCCGGGACGGCCGCGGCTCGTCGCGATTGGCGGCACGACAAGCGACGATGCCCTAGGCCGCGCTACCGCGCTTGCGCCGACGCACCCTGCGCCCGGCGCTCGCATCTACGGCGCGGAACGAAAGCCCTTGTCATGGCGCGCGTCGTGCAATGCCGCTCTTGCGGCGGGGTATGCGGTGATCGTCGCGGGCTCGTTCCGCTCTCGCCAAGACCAGGAAGAGATCGGCAAAGCAGCAGAGGCGCGGTCCGTGCCTTTTACGGGCCTATGGATTGGCAATGCGCTCGAAAGACCGGAAGACTGGCGCAGCCTTGACGGAGCGGAAGAGCGTTAGGGTGCTCGCCGCGACGGCGCACCATGCGTTCGGCTGCTGCGCGCCGCGGCTCGCGCGAGAAGGTCCGTCACCTCCTCATCGCGAAGCTGATGAAATTCCGCGTAGAACGGGCTGATGGCTTCGAAATACGTGGGCACCGAGTGGACGACAATCTCATCGGCCTCATGCCGCAGACTCTCGATCGTGTCGCGCGGCGCAACCGGCACGGCCATGACGAGGCGCGCGGGCTGTTGTCTCCTTACGGCGCGTAGAGCCGCCCGCATGGTTGCGCCGGTCGCCATTCCATCATCGACCACGATCGCGGTGCGGTCATGGACATCGACTCTCGTCCGGCCGCCGCAATAGACTGCGCGGCGGCGCTGTATTTCCTGGGTTTGCCGCTCGATCGCGCGATTGAGGTAATCCTTGGGCACCGAGAGTTGAGCCACCGCGTCGCGATCGATCACGGTCTCGATGGGGTCCCCTTCGGCGATGGCGCCGATCGCCAGCTCCTCGAAGCCGGGCGCGCCGAGCTTCCGCACGAGAACGACATCGAGTGGAGCTTCGAGCGCAGCTGCGATTTCGAAGCCGACGGGAACTCCACCGCGAGGCAGGGCCAGCACGACTGGCCGCGCGTCCTTGAAGCGTGCCAGCGCTGCGGCGAGCTGCCGGCCCGCGTCGGAGCGATCGGAGAACGTCACGTCATCGTCCCCGATGCGCATGTGCAATCGCCTCGGCGAATAGCTTCGAGCTGTCGAGCACCTTAAGTGTGTGCGCCGGCGCATCGGCCATCGTGCGCGGCAAGAGCACGGAATCCGTGACGACGAGCCCGTCGAATTCGCCATGCGTGAAGAAGTCGGTACCGTCGCGCGGAAATACGCCGTGCGTTGCCGCGGCATAAATGTGCGCGGCGCCCCCGTCGCGGCAGGCACGCGCGGCACGCAGAAGGGTTGTGCCGGTCGCGATGAGATCGTCGAGGAGGATGACTGTTTTGCCCGTGACCGAGCCAACCAGCGTCCCGCCGGAGACGATGCCGCCGGCGCGGTATTTCTCTACGAACCCGCTGTCGATCTCGCGGCTGATCCGCTGCTGGAGCGCCTGGCGGAAGCGCTCGGCTCGCTTGACGCCGCCGGCATCCGGGGAGACGACCACTGTCGCATTCGTCCTCGCCAGCGTGGCGAAGTGGTCCGCGAACAGGTCCGCCGTCGACAAATGCTCGGTCGGGATACGAAATCCATTCTCGAGCGCGGCCTCATTGTGGACCTCGAGCACCATGGCGCGGTCCGCGCCAACCGCTTCGAACAGCGACGCCACATAGCGCGAGGTGACGGGATCGTAAGGCTGGGTGCGTCGATCCTTCCGCGCATAGCAAAGGTAAGGGAGAACCGCCGTGACGCGGGCGGCGCCGTGGTCCTTCAGCGTCGCGAGGAAGAACAGGAGGCGGCACAGCTTGTCATTGACGCTTTGCCTCTCATCGCCGTGGAGCGCATGGAGGACGTAACAGTCGTTCCCATTGACGTCGATGAGGGGCCTGACCTTGTGCTCGCCATCCTCGAAGGGCCGTTCCTCCACGGGCGAGAGGGGTGTATCGAGGCGAGCGGCCACGCGTTTCGCATAGTCCATGGTTCCGGCCAGCGAGAAGAGCGCGAGTGAATCCTGTGGCATGGCCTATGCTCCTTCCGACGGGCGCCGCGGCGGCGCGAGTTCGGCGACCGCGGCGATCAGCGCGTCGATATCGCCCTCGCTCGTGTAGGGCGCGATGCTGGCGCGGGCTGTGCCCTCGATGCCGAGCGTCATCATGAACGGTTGGGCGCAATGGTGGCCGTGGCGAAGAGCCAAGCCATGCGCGTCAAGGCGACGGCACACGTCTTCGGAACCCAGTCCCGCAACCGTGAAGGAGACGACACCCCGGCGCCGTTCGGTTGTCCGGGGGCCGACGATGCGAACGGCCGGGCAGCCGGCAATGCCGGTAATGAGGCGCGCGGTGAGTTCCCTCTCTCGTGCCGCCAATACTGGCCAGTCGAGCGTCTCCGTCCAGCGCATCGCGGCGCCGAGCCCGATCGCCGCTCCGATTGGCGGCGTGCCGGCTTCGAACCGGCGCGGCGGGTCGGCGAAGCTCTCCTCGTACGGGCTTACGCGGCGGATCATCTGTCCGCCGAGCATGAAGGGCGGCATGTCCGCCAGCAGATCGGCGCGGCCCCAAAGGACGCCGATGCCCGTTGGCCCGTATGTCTTGTGCCCCGAGAACGCGTAAAAATCGATGCCGAGCCCCTGCACGTCGACCGGCCCATGGGGCGCCTGCTGCGCGCCATCGAGCGCGACCACCGCGCCCACCGCACGCGCGGCGGCAACGACAGACGGCACGTCCGTAATGGCGCCGGTGACGTTGGAGCAGTGCGTCAGCGCGATGAGCCGGCATCGAGACGTCACGAGCTCGGAAAGTTTTTCGAGATCGATGCGTCCATCGGGCGTCACCGGCAGAACGCGGAAGACGAGCCCGCGTCGTCTCGCGAGCGCGCGCCAGGGCAGCGTATTGCTGTGGTGCTCGAGCAGCGAAAGCACAATTTCGTCACCCGGACCCAGGCGTTCGCCAAAGGAACGAGCCAGCAGGTTGAGGGCGGAGGTTGTTCCGTAGGTGAAGACGATTTCGCTTGGGCTGGCGGCGCCGATGAAACGCGCGACGTCTCCACGCGCACCTTCGTAGGCTGCCAGCGCCTCGCGCGCGAGACTGTAGACGCCGCCATAGACATTGGCCCGAAGGCTGGTTCCGAAGTGGTAGATCGCATCGATCACCGCCTGAGGCATCTGCGCGGTGGCGGCGCTGTCGAGATAGTGGAACCCCTCGCGCCTGAGCACAGGAAATTGCGCCCGGATCGCCGCCGGATCGGAAAGGCGCTCGGATTTCGCGTTTGCGCTCATCGCCGCATCGTTTGCGCGAGCAAGGGACGCAGCTTCGCGAGCGTGCGCGTGTTGAGAACGTCGCCTTTCTCCAGCCAGCCGCGCCGGGCCTGACCCACGCCAAAGCGCAAATTGCTCATTTCCTGGGCCCGGTGCGCGTCGGTAGCGACGCTGACCAGCACGCCCGCCTCCTTGGCCATGCGGCAATGGACATCCGTGAGGTCGAGGCGGTCGGGATGCGCGTTCAATTCGATGAAGCAGCCGCGCTCCTTCGCCGCCGAGATGATCCGTGCCATGTCGACATCGTAGGGCTCGCGCTCGCCGATGAGCCGCCCGGTCGGATGCGCCAGGATCGTGAAATGCGGACGCTCGATCGCGCGGAGGATGCGCTCGGTCTGCTTCTGGCGCGACAGGTCGAACTTGCTGTGCACTGCCGCGACGACGAGATCGAGCTCCCCCAGCACGTCATCGGCAAGGTCGAGCGTCCCGTCTTCGAGAATGTCGACTTCGATTCCCTTGAGTAGTGTGACGCCGTTGCCCTTCTCGTTGAGACGATCGATCGCCCGCATCTCCCCCCGCAGACGGCGCGCATCGAGGCCATGCGCCATGGCGAGCCGGCGCGAATGGTCGGTCACCGCAAGATATTCGTAGCCACGCTCCTTGGCCGCCTCGGCAAGCTCTTCGAGCGAATCGTGGCCGTCGGTCGCCTTGCTATGGACATGGAGATCGTCCCGCATATCCGACAATTCCACGAGATTGGGAAGACTGCCGGCCGCCGCCGCTTCGATTTCCCCGCGGTTCTCCCGCAGCTCGGGCGGGATGAAGCCCAGCCCTACCGCTCCAAAAACCTCCTCCTCGGTCTTGCCGCCGAGGCGCTTCCGCCCGCGAAAGACGCCATATTCGTTGATCTTGAGGCCGCGCTCGACGCCCAGCCTGCGGATCGCGATGTTGTGGGCCTTGCTGCCCGTGAAATAGTGCAGCGCCGATCCATAGCTCTCCGGCGGCACGACCCGAAGGTCGACCTGCAAGCCGGAGCGCAGCACGATGGTCGCGCGGGTGCTGCCTGATGCCAGAACCTTTGCCACCTCGTCATAGGTGGTGAAGCGCTCGATGACAGGGGCGCTTCGCGGTCCGGTGGCAACGATGTCGACATCCCCGATCGTCTCTTGGTAGCGACGATAGCTGCCCGCGACCACAACCTCGCGGACGCCTGATGCGCCCCGCAGATAGGTCAGGAGCGGCTCGACATAGCTTTCGGCCAGCGCAAGCTTCAGCCGTTTCGGTGGCGCCTTTGCCTCGGCCTCCAGCGCCTCGCGTAGCTTCTTCTCGATGCCCGCGCCGAAGCCCGACAACTCACGTACTCGTCCGTCGAGAACGGCACGGTGAAGTTGTTCAAGCGTCCGTACCTCGAGCTCGTCGCAGAGCGTCCGAACCCGCTTCGGGCCGAGGTTCGGCAGATGGAGAAGCTCCTGGGCGATATGCGGCGTCTTTTTTCGAAGCTGTTCGAGCAGGGGCAGGTGGCCGGTCCGGGCAAGTGTGCGGATCTTCCCCGCGAGATCGGTGCCGATCCCCGGGAGCTTTGGCGCCGTGTCCGCGTCCGCGAGAAGCTCGGACACCTCCTTCCCCAGTCCCCGGACCACGCGCGCGGCATTCCGGTAAGCGCGCACGCGGAACGGGTTTGCGCTGTCGAGCTCCAGGAGGTCAGCTACGTCGTCGAGCGACTGCGCGACTTCCGGATTATGTCGGATTTTCGCCATTCCGAAGCGCCAGATTTCCGCAAGACATTATTGAGTGCCGGACCCCGGAGCCTTGATCTGGCGCAAAAACGGGGCAGCGGCTACACGGGCCTAGCGCGCGATCGGTACCCAGAAATCTCCCTGCTTGCGATAGCTTCGCTTCACTGCGGCCCAAGCGATGCGGTGCGCGATGTCCTCGCGTCCGCGTGCCGCGTAGCGTTCGAAGGCGTGATTGAAGGCCTCCCGGTAGATGTCTTGAGCGTGGGGCGGCAGGTGAAGCCGCACGGAGTCGGGCAAATCCTCGTTGTATGCGTAAGGCATCAGGGTACTCCCTTACGACATCAAGCCGCCCGCGCGACCTCCTGAGCCTCCCGGCCGGTACGCCAGACCTCGAGGCTCACCAGCCGCTTTCCACGTTGCGCGTGCCGAACCGCCAGGAGCGCGCTGAGACATCTCCGCTGCTCCTTGAGCCAGCAGATATCCTCGAAATCATCCTCCGACGCCGGATAGCTGCTTCCGAGCGCTTCGATCACCGCATTAATGCGCGAGAGTTCGTGCCGAACCGCGTCTGAGGTCATCATCATGTCCCTGCTCCTTTTGGGCGTCATTGAAGGGCGGCCTCTGCGCGGGCGCGTTGCGGCAGATCAAGCGATGGTTTCTTCGCGATTGATGTGGCGCAAGGTATTTGGCGGCCGGATGGCGTCAATTGAGCCCAGGGTACGAAACATGGGGACAGCGTCATGCCCTACAAGCAGGTGTTATTTCGTTCCACCGCCCGCGAGAGGATCTTGCGCGGCGCAGGCCAGCTCGCGGATGCGGTGAGGGTGACGCTAGGACCTCGCTCGAAGTCCGTGCTGATCCAAAAGAAGTGGGGCGCGCCGATCGTCTGCAACGATGGCGTGACGATCGCGAAAGAATTCGAACTGAAGGAGCCGGAAGAGAATCTCGGCGCCCAGATGATGCGTCAGGCGGCGGAAAAGACTGGCGATGTCGTGGGCGACGGCACCAGCACCGCGACCATCCTCGCCTATGCCATCTTCGCCGACGGACTGCGCAACGTTGTCGCGGGCGCGAGCGCCATCGACCTGAAACGGGGGCTCGATCGCGCGACCAAGGTGGCAATCGGCGCCTTGAAACAGATGTCGCGGCCCGTCGCCACGCGCAAGGAGAAGGCGCAGGTCGCCGCCATCTCGGCCCACAACGATCCCGCGATCGGCGAGATGGTCGCCGAGGCGATGGAGAAAGTCGGCGCCGAAGGGGTGATCACGGTCGAGGAATCGAAGACGACGGAGACCACGCTTACCGTCGTCGAGGGCATGCAATTCGACCGCGGCTTCATCTCGCCCTATTTCGTGACCAATCCTGACCGGATGGAAGCTGTTCTCGAAGATCCTTTCATCCTGCTGTCCGACAAGAAGCTCGGCGTGCTGAAGGACATCGTGCCGCTTCTCGAGCAGGTGGCGAAATCGGGCCGTCCGCTGCTCGTTGTAGCCGAAGATGTCGAGGGCGAGGCGCTCGCGACGCTCATCGTCAACCAGCTCAGAAGCGCGCTCAAGAGCTGCGCCGTCAAGGCGCCGGGCTTCGGTGATCGCCGCAAGGCGATGCTCGAGGACATGGCGGTCCTGACCGGCGGCATGGTGGTTTCCGAGGATGTGGGTTTGAAGCTCGAAAACGTCGGGACCGAGCAGCTTGGTCATGCGAAGCGCGTGGTCGTCGACAAGGACAACACCACGATCATTGGCGGCCAGGGCGAGCGCGCCGAGATCGATGGCCGGATCCAGCAAATTCGGCGGGAGATCGAGAAGACCACGAGCGACTACGACAAGGAGAAGCTCCAAGAGCGGCTCGCGAAGCTGGCAGGCGGCGTGGCCGTAGTTCGCGTCGGCGCTCCCACGGAAGCGGAAATGAAGGCGAAGAAGGAGGCGCTCGACGACGCCATCAGCGCGACCAAGGCTGCGGTCGCCGAAGGCATCGTGCCAGGCGGCGGGCTCGCGCTCCTGCGCTCCGTCGCCGCGGTCGCACGCGAGGAGGCCGCCTGCGAAGGCGACGAGCGGACCGGGGTTCAGGTGTTGAAGCGGGCGCTCGAGGCGCCTGCCCGCCAGATCGCCGAGAACTCGGCTGTGGACGCCGGCGTGGTCGTCGCCCGCATGGCGTCGGGCGAAGGCAATCTCGGCTTCGATGCCGCCCGCAAGGAGTATGTCGACCTCGTCGAGGCGGGCATCATCGATCCGACGAAGGTCGTCCGCGTGGCGCTTGAGAACGCGGTGTCGGTGGCAAGCGTGCTGCTGCTGACCGAGGCGACCATGACGGAGATCGTCGACGAGAAGAAGGACAAGGCCGCGGAACCGGAATACGGCATGTGATGGCCCAGCGGCAGGGACGCCCGGATATCGTGCCAATCGGCGCCTCCGCGGGCCGTACCCCTGACTTGGATCAAGGCGAGACGAGCTGGCGCCTGCTTTGCTGCGACCGTCTGCTCCTTGAGGTCGCGTTCGATGGACAGCCTTCCGGAGGTTGAGAGCCCGTCGCCTCCCGCTTCGGCCGAGGTCCGCGCAGGTTTGCCTCCGCCGCGCCGCGTGGGCCTGATCGCCGTGATCGCATTCGTTGCCGTCGTGGGATTGGGGGCCGGCGTTTACTGGAGCGACGCGCGGCACTGGTTCGGCCCGGCGGTGCCTCCCCGGACCGTCACCGTCTCCGGCAACATCGAGGCGCACGAGAGCATCCTCGCCTTCAAGACCGTGCAGTCGCGCATCATCGATCTGCCATTCGACGAAGGCGCATCGGTAAAGGCGGGAACGGTCATCGCCCGAGTCGACGGCACGGATTATCGACAGCAAGTGGCGATCGCGAGCTCGGTGCTCGAGGTTCAGAAGCGTCAATTCGAAGCGGCGGAGCAGAACTGGGATGCAGCGCGGTCCACGCTCCTGAGCGATGAGGCCGACCTCGCGCAAAAGAAAAGCGATGCCGATCGCGCGCTGAAGCTCTGGAAAGAGGGCACGGTATCGACCCAGGCGCGCGACCAGGCAGCGACCGCAGCCAAGCAATCGGCCGCAATGCTGCAGCGTGATCAAGCTTTGGCGCTGGCGGCACAGCACTCCGTCGCGCTCGCTCAGGCCAATATCGACAACGCGCAGGCCTCGCTCGGTATGGCCGACATCGTCCTTGGGTACACCACGCTGGTCGCGCCCTTCGACGGCGTGATTACGGTCCGGCAAGCCGAATTGGGCGAAATCGCCGTGCCCGGCACGCCGATCGCGACGTTGGCTGATCTCGATCATATCTGGCTGCGGGCCTACATCAACGAGACCGACATCTCGCGTATCCGGCTGGGGGAGGGGGCGACCGTCACGACCGACACCTATCCCGGGAAAAAGTATCAGGGGCGCATCTCCTTCATCTCGTCGGAGGCCGAGTTCACGCCCAAGAGCGTCGAGACCCACGCGGAACGGGTCACGCTCGTCTATCGCATCCGCATCGACATCGACAATCCGACGCACGAACTGGTACCGGGCATGCCGGCCGACGCCGTGATTGACGCCCTGCCGCCATGACAAGCGAAATCGCTGTCGAACATCTCACGAAGCGTTTCGGGACGACGACGGCGGTCTTGGACGTGAGCTTTACCGTTGCGCCGGGCGAGGTCTTCGGGCTCGTCGGTCCCGACGGCGCCGGCAAAAGCACCATTCTCCGCATGCTTGCGGGCGTGATGAAGCCCGATCGCGGCACGATCGCTCTCGATGGCGTCGATGTCGTGGTCGATCCGGACCGGGTCAAAGAGCATGTCAGCTACATGCCGCAGCGATTTGGTCTTTACGAGGACCTCACCGTTGACGAAAACATCCGGTTCTATTCCGACCTCTTCGGGATCGATGCGGCAACGCGCGAAGCGCGCGCGCGCCCGCTGCTCGACGCTTCCGGCATGACCGCGTTCCGCAAGCGTCTCGCCGGGCAGCTGTCAGGCGGCATGAAGCAGAAGCTTGGCCTTACCTGCTCGCTCATCCACGCGCCGCGGGTCCTTCTTCTCGACGAGCCCACGACCGGCGTCGATCCGGTGTCGCGGCGCGATTTCTGGCGCATCCTGTTTGATCTAAGGGAAGCCGGCGTCACCCTCGTCATTGCGACGGCTTATCTCGACGAGGCGGAGCGCTGCAACCGCCTGGCGCTGCTGCACCAGGGCCGGCTCCGCTACTGTGACACGCCCGCAGCGCTGAAGCGACAAATGAGCGGTGCGTTGATTGTCGTTTTCTCGCCGGCGCCGCGCGCGGTGAGAGATGTCATCAAGGAGCTGCCCGGGATCCGCAGCGCTATCATGGTGGGAGATGGCGTGCATGCCGTCGCCGATGGCGACCAGCGCATCGCCGAGCTGAGACGCGCACTGACGGCAGCGGAGGTGCCGTTTAGCGGCATCGAGCCCGCCGAGCCCAGCGTCGAGGATGCGTTCATGGCTCTCCTCAAGGAGCCGGCATGAGCGCCGATGCGATCATCGCCAATTCCCTCACCAAGCGCTTCGGTACCTTCACCGCGGTTGATGCCGTCAGCTTCACGATTTCGGCGGGCGAAGTGATGGGTTTCATCGGGCCCAATGGTGCCGGCAAGTCGACGACGATCCGTATGTTGTGCGGCTTGCTGCGGCCGACCGGAGGGACCGCCGTGGTGGCGGGTATCGATGTCGCGCGTGACCCCGAGGGCGTGCGCCAGCGGATCGGCTACATGTCACAAAAATTCTCGCTTTATGCCGATCTCACGGTTGCCGAGAATCTGCGCTTCTTCGCCGGAATTTATCGCGTTCCGCGCGACGTCCGCGGCGAGCGCATGCGGTTTGCCGTCGAAATGGCGGGATTGAGGGGCCGCGAGAACGCGCTCGTTGAGACGCTTGCCGGCGGCTGGAAGCAGCGTCTCGCCTTGGGCTGCGCCATTCTTCACCGGCCGCCCGTCGTGTTTCTTGACGAGCCGACCTCGGGCGTCGATCCGGAATCGCGACGCCGCTTCTGGGATCTCATCCACGCCATGGCGGGGGACGGCGTCAGCGTGCTGGTGACGACCCATTACATGGACGAGGCGGAGTATTGCAACCGTATCGCGCTGATCGACGCCGGACGCCTGGTAGCGCTGGGCCGTCCGAGCGAACTCAAGGAGACTGCGCTCGGGGGCGTGCTGCTGCTCGTGGAATGTGA
>Ga0335079_10001303_pt1 | contig 28435 bp, 19 predicted proteins | sample Lox_Sample_33_FD_206719 | JGI IMG/M metagenome (GOLD analysis project Ga0335079, IMG submission 206719) | Soil microbial communities from Loxahatchee National Wildlife Refuge, Florida, United States - Lox_Sample_3.3 | ecosystem: Environmental > Terrestrial > Soil > Wetlands | place: USA...
GCGTACCTTCCGCGAATATTTTGCTCGCCTGGAAAAACAAGGCATGGGAATCAACCTAGCCTCCTACGTTGGCGCTACTCAGGTCCGTCGTATGGTGCTGGGAGACGATGACAAGCAGCCTACGCCGGAACAACTCGACCGCATGAAAGAACTCGTCGTGCAAGCCATGCGCGACGGGGCCGTTGGAGTATCAACCTCGCTGGAGTACGCTCCCGCTCCCTATGCAAAGACAGACGAGTTGATCGCTCTTGCCGGCGAAGCGGCAAAGTTCGGTGGCATTTACGCGACCCACATGCGAAACGAAAGCGATTCGGTGCTGGAGGCCATAGACGAGGCCTTACGCATCGGCCAAGAAGCACACATCCCCATTGAGATTTGGCACCTGAAGGTGGCAGGGAAGGAAAACTGGGGCCGTATGCCCGAAGTGGTTGCCAAAATCAACTCGGCGCGCGCCCACGGACTCGATGTCTCCGCCAACACATATGCTTATACCGCATGGTTCAACAGCCTCTCTGCGTTCATCCCGCAGTGGGCGCACGACGGGGGGGATGCCAAGCTACTCGATCGCCTCAAGGATCCAGCCACGCGCGCCCGGATCCGAAAGGACATGATGACAGCTTCCAGAGACTGGGACAACGAGTGGCAGGAAATCCCTGGGCCGGAGGCGATTCTTATTGGAGCGGTGCAGAATCCCGATCTTCTGTCTTTGCAAGGCAAGACGCTGGCCGATATCGCAAAAGTCTGGGGGAAAGATCCGATGGATGCACTTTTCGATCTCCTCATCCAGGACAAGGCGTTTACCAGCGTAGCTGTCTTCGGAATGTCGGAGCCCGACGTTGCTCTGGCTCTGCAACAACCCTGGACATCGATTGATAACGATTCCCAAGGCACATCTCCAGACGGCCTTCTGGGCCAGGAGCATCCGCATCCCCGCGCTTACGGAACGTTCCCGCGAATTCTCCGCAAGTATGTTCGAGAAGAAAAGAAACTCACGCTGGAGGATGCCATTCGGAAATTCTCAGCCTTGCCTGCCCAGCGCATGCGGCTGGCCGATCGCGGTGTGCTCAAGGCGGGCATGTGGGCAGACATCGTGATCTTCGATCCTGCGAACGTGCGGGATGTCGCTACTTTTGACAATCCGAATCAGCTATCGCAAGGGATGGAGTATGTGCTGGTAAATGGGGTGCCTGTGATCGATCAGGGGCGGATGACCGGGGCATTGCCCGGAAAAGTCTTGCGCGGCCCCGGTTACGCTCCGTAATGGAAGCTACCGCAGGGCAGCCTGGGCTTCCTGGGAACTTGCAATTGCTATGTGGGGTTCGCTGAGCGGCCCGGTGATGTCGAAGCCTCGGACACCTTCTCGCGTCAGCCGGATTTTCAAGTTACGTCCCAATGATGCCGTGCCACTCACTTGGTAGGTGCCATCAGGGGTTCTCAATCTGCCTTCCTGGAACTCGAGCTCACCATCGTGAAGCACGAGGCGCGAGCTGAAATGTTGCATATGCACTGGGGTTCCGGCGAGTTCGATGTGGGGCAAGGATCCATCCCATGCCTCCACCAGCAAAGTTCCGCTGGCGGTTGAAAACAGATCCGCGGCGGTCAAGCCATGCGAGGTTGCACGGTAGGTGGCCCTCCCCGTACCGCTGACCCAACCATCCTTCATCGCCTCGGACAGTTGCGAAAGAGAAACTCCTTCCACGGTTCCACTGCCCGAGTATTGCGGCGGTTTCGTCGTGAAGTCCGCCTTCCAGTCTCCTGTGTGCCTGCCTCCCAGCACGTCTCCTTTGAGGTCCGAAATGCGCAGCGTACCGCTGTCCAGTTCAACGTTTGCTGATACCCGCGTGCCAATGAGCTTGTGCACCGATACGTGGTCGGCAGTAATCTTCCCCGTGGCCCTCAGTGTCAGCAAGTACGGCGCGCCTTGGGCCGGCGCAGAAGCCAGAAAGCGGTACCACGGCTGCTTGCGAAGAATCGGATTGAGCAGTTGGTTCCATTGGTCGGTCGCAATCTCGTCAGCATGCAGGTCGAATCGTATCGCGCATTTGTCAGGAGGATTGCATGGCCGAGGCATGATAAGCGATCCACGCAAACGGCTGCCAGCGATCGAGGCGGCCAGCTCCCGCACATCGGTTTCGTCTTCTTTCAAGATCAGGCTCGCTGCGGCGATTTCCAGGGGCGCACTCATTCCCCGCACTTGTGCGCGGACAGAATGAAGCTGGACATTGCCAGTGACGATCGGAGCCGCGAATTGTGCCCAACCACCCGCAATTTCCAGGTTCAGCCGGGCTTGGCCGTCTGCGGGGAGCTGCGGCGTACTGAGACCGGCGGTGCGGGCTGCGAGAAGAACGCGTTTGACCTGTGCATCGCCTTGCAGCTGGAAGCTGTACCCCGCGCGGGAAAACCACCCTTGCGCCACAGTTGCCGCCGGTCTTCCCATGGAGAGATTAACCGGTCCGATTTCCACCCGTGGTACCTGTGAGAGTTCTTTCCGGTTGTTCGCCGCCGAGGCGAGCGCCAGCGGGACCCTGCCCAATGTCACGTCCGTATTCGTGAGGTCCGATCTCAGCCGCAAGCCGGCGATCTCACCGGCTCCGTCCCACCGAACATGGAGTCTGTGCGCCTCAACCGTTCGGCTTAGAGTTGCATTTGCATCAAGTGTGCCGGTTGCTACGAGGTCATCCGGGATGTCTTTCTTTGCATGCTGAGCAAGAGCCGCCAAAGCCTGCATGGGTAACTGCCGCAAATGAAGGGTCAGATTGTAACTGCCCTCCGCAGACGCAGCCATGCTGCCCTTCAGGGAGATTGTGCCGCCGCTCACCGGACTCTGACAGGCAATCTCAGTGAAGGTCCGGGTTGCGGTGCTGTAACGTCCGCTGCACCCGGCAAACAGCTGGAAATCGGTCTCGGCCAGGACATCGTAGCGGCGAAATCCCTGTATCAGTGCGGATGTTTCCACGGCGAGATTCGCTGGAGTCCCGGAGAGAGTGCCTGACAATTTCAGGCTACCGCGCCAACCCTTGTCGTTTCCGTACAGGAGCTTGGTGAATTGCCCCAGTTGGGCGCGCTCCCACTGGAAACTGAACTGCAGCGGCGTGTCGGCTAGATTAGCGGCTCTCTGCCACGAACCCTCGATCGTGATCGTTCCTGTGTCCGTCAAATTGAAGTCGGTTCGTAGCGCCTGCCCTCTCAGTCTCATGCCCCAGGCATTCTCCGAGTCTTGCCAGACGGCGAAGTCAGTGTCGGTCAGGGAATATGGTTTCTTTTCCAGGCCGGACTTGAAATTGACCCGGCTGTGGCTGGCTTCAATGTAGGGAAACGCCGCGCGGGTCTCGCGCTTGTCCTTGCTGGTCGGCGCAACTGAAGTGCTCGCCGTGCGCCGCAAAAGGCTTTCCAGGTTCCATTGCCCCTGCCCGTCGCGCACCAGATTGATGCTGGGATCAGTCAAGCTAAGCCGGGCAACCTCGAGCCGTCCGCGCAGCAGGGACGTTACGCGCAGGGTAGCCGTCACATCTTCGGAACGAAGCAGTGGTTCGGCGCTGAATGCGGGGTCGTCGTGTACGACAAGGTTCTCCAGATCAAAACCCGGCTGGGGCAAGAACCGCAGATGGACAGAAGCGACATCAACCGGCAGCCCCAGTGCGGAACTAATGGAATGAACGATTCGCGTGCGCAGCCGGTCTGCTCCCGGTCGTACCAGGAAAAGCCCTAACAGTACGATGGCAACAACTGCCACTCCGCGTTTCGATCGAAGAAACTTCACCTTATCATCCTGAATGTGCGCCGCCAGCGGGTCTCATCGAAGAAGTGAATAATCACATGCACCAGGAATCCAACTCTTTGGCTGACTTCCTTCTGCAAATACTGGTCCGGTGGCGTCTCGAAGGACCAGTAGACAAACATCGGCCGGCCAATCACGTTTTCCTGGGGGATAAAGCCCCAGTAACGGCTGTCATAGCTGACATCGCGGTTATCGCCCATGCCGAAGTAATGCCCGGGCGGCACGACGAGGTCGTCGCCCTGAATCTGTTGTGGCAGCATCAGTTGCCAGACTGGCGTGACGTTATTGAATTCGGAGGCAGGCACAGCAGGAAAGTTGTCCCGGTACGGGTTGTAATCCCCGGCCTTATGAATGACGTAAGGCTCGTTCAGTTTCTCTCCGTTCCGGTAAACCGCTCCATCCCGCAGATGAATCCGGTCGCCGGGGACGCCCATGATCCGCTTCACTACATACAGTCCAGGCTCCGCGGGTGAGAGAAACACCACAATGTCCCCCCGCTGGATCTCATGGTAAGGAAGCATGGGGCCCGTCCAGTGCGTGGGGGGCGCGAACTGTACCCGGTTGACAAACACGTGGTCGCCGATCAGCAGCGTGTTCTCCATCGAACTCGAAGGAATTTCAAAGGCCTGCACGACAAACGTGATGATGAATAATCCTGTCACCAGCACCGCCGCCAGCGAGGCCAAAAATTCCACTGTGGTTTCGCGTGGTTTCTCCGGGGCTTTATTTTCTTTCCTGGACACTTGACCTGTCCTCTCTTAAATGTCCCTGAACCGCTTAGTGGACCAGCCGGAACGTGCGGTCCCAGCGCGTGATCTGAAACAGATGGCTGATCGCATACGCGAAGTGAAAGAGTTTATCACCCGTGCTGGCGTAACCGTTCATGCCCTCTTCCGGGTTCCGCACAGACCAATAGATGAGTAAAGGCCGTCCGATGACGTTTTCTCGCGGTACAAAGCCCCAATAGCGGCTATCCAGGCTCTCATCACGATTGTCACCCAGGACGAAATAGTGTCCCGTCGGCACTATCAGCTGCCCGTCTTCCACCAGCTTCTTCATTTGCAGCCACCAGCCACCTTCCAGGCCGGGAACCGGGATATTCACCCGTGGAAACTCATCGCGGAAAACGTCATGCACCTGGGAGGTATGGCGTACATACGACTCTTGCAGGGCCGTGCCGTTCACATACACCAGGCCGCGGATAAGCCGCACTCGGTCGCCCGGCACGCCCACCACTCGCTTCACGAAATGCTGCGTGGGGTTGACCGGATATCGAAAGACAATGATATCGCCACGCTGCACCGTCCGGTACGGCATGATGTAGTCCCAGAATCCGCCGCCTCCATACCGCAGTTTGTCCACCAGCAGGTAGTCGCCGATCAGCAGGGTGTTCTCCATGGACTCGGAGGGAATCTGGAAGGCCTGTACCACAAAGGTGATGACGAATACGGCGATCACCACGGTCCCGAGCAGCGACTGCATCGAACTCAGCCATGCCACCTGTGATTTCCGGCCGCTTGGCCTTGGCTGTTTTGCTAACTCATCCATCGTGATCCTGTTAGTTATGTTTAGCCTGCGTCTCGCTGGTCTTCTCCGACAGAGTCGAAAGATACTCCAGCACCTGTCGTGCGGCGCCCTGTTCCGCTTTCTTCTTGGTGGATCCTTCGGCGCTGCCCACGAACTCGGATTTCCCGTGGTCGTCGTAAGCGCACAGGCGGGCTTCTACCGTGAACGTCTTGTTGTGCTCCGGACCTTGTTCTTTCACCAGCACGTAGGACGGCTGGGGCCGCCCCATGGCCTGCAGTGCTTCCTGCAATGAGGACTTGTAATCCGTAAGCCGGAGATCGCTGCCCTCCCGCGCAATGCGCTCTAACTCCGGGGTTACAACCCATCGCAACACAAGCGGGCGTGCCGCTTCTAGACCCCCGTCCAGATATACAGCTGCCAGCACCGCCTCCAGGCTGTCCACCAGCAAAGCGGGTTTGTTCCGGCCGCCGCTCTTTTCTTCTCCTCGCCCCAGCCGCAGGTAGTCCCCGAGTTCCAGTTCCTGCGCCACCCGGATAAGATGCTTCTCACTCACCAGGTGAGCTCGCAGTTTGGAGAGCTGACCCTCTCGAAAATGCGGAAACTGATGAAACAGCTCTTCCGTCGTGATGAGACCTAGGACCGCGTCGCCCAGGAACTCCAATTGTTCGTTATCGCCCACAGTTTTCGCATCGCCCGTTTGGAGTGATTCCAGTTCCCGCGCCTGAGACGTGTGCGTGAGCGCCTGTTCCAGCAATTCAGGGCGGCCAAACTGGTGCCCCAGCGTCTTTTCGAGGTCGGCTATGCTTCGTGATGACATCATGAACACTTGGCGGGCAATATCTGGCATACCAACGCAGCCGCGCCGAATGAGCCGGGCGGCCCCGGTGATCTCGCAAAGATTTGGACTCCTGCTGCCGCTATTTCGGTTGCGGAGTCGGCGTACTTGCAGGCGGAGCCGGCGCGCTGCCTCCCGTCAACTGCACTAGCCGGTCGCGCTCGTGGCGCGCGGCTGTTCCGGCAGCGGTCCCATCCTGCGTCAGTTCCACTGCACGGTTCGCTTGCTTGAGTGCCTCGGGATACTTTTCCTGACGATCCAGCGCTACAGTCAGGCGAAGAATTACCACAGGATCCGGCTGGCTGGGGTAGGCGTCAATGGACTTCCGGTAATAACCCTCCGCGTCAGAATATTTCTCCTTGTTGAAGGCGACAGTTCCCATGATGGAATATGCAGTCGAGCGCAGCAGCCCTTTGTAGGCTTCCATCTGGCTCTCCGTCATGCCCGGGGGGACGTCCGTCTCGATCGTTTCAAGTGCCCGTTGCGCATTCTTCATGGCTTCGTCGAAGTGCTGGTCCTTGTCCAGATCTGTATCCCGCGTGTGCTCCGCGATTACTTCCGCCACATTCACCAGAGCTTCGGGATCATCCCCATCGATCTTCAGCAGCTTCTGCGCCACTTCTGATAGCTTGTCGCCATTGTTGGCATTCTGGTAGCCGCGCATCGCGCCCCGATAAAGCACGGTGCGCAGTTCGCTGGTCGGGAACTTGGCGGCAAAATCGTCTGCAGCCTTTTCCATCGCCGCGGGATCATTCTGATTGGCAATGGTTGCCTTATACGCGTCGAACTCGGCCTGCGTCTTGGCTTGGGGCAGCCGCTTTCCCTGGGGTTGCGCCTGCGCTGCCGCACCCGCCTGCTTGGTAGAGGAACCGGAATTGGATGGCTGCTGTTGGGCCACGACGAAAGCCGCCACCGTCAGCACGACTACGACGACCAGGCCTGCTCGCTTCATGCTTTCTCCTTGCTGCGACCTCTCACGCCCGTCGCAGGGTGTGTGAACTTGCTCTTTGCCCGCTACTGTGGATGAGTGGGCGGTTCGTAGGGTTGTGCCAATCCCCGTTCGGCTGCCGCCTTGATCTCGGGCAGCATCGCCGCCGCGTTCAGCGCAGCCCTGTAATGATCCAAGGCTGCGGCGCGCTCTTCCTGCAAGTCAAATATTCTTCCCAGGTATATATGAGACCAGCCCACAACTTTGGGTTCGCTGGTAACCCCCAGGGCTCGCTCGAAATAGTCGCGTGCTCCTTGGATGTTGCGGTTCATAGTGGCCACTTGCGCCAGGATAAAGTACGCCCGGCCGGCGTCTTCCTTTTTCTCGTCGAGTGCTTGCTGGGCAAGCTTTTGCGCGGCCTCTGAATCTCCTGCCGACAAGCGCTGCTCCGCGGTTACCAGCAACTTGCCCTCAGCCGGTCGCGACAAATGCAGCAGCTCCGGGTCTGCCTGCCGTGCAAACTTCACCTCCGCAGCCCGCTTTTCTTCCTTGTGCACGTCGACATTATTGAGAATCTCGCTGAACGCGTTCCGCAGGCCTTCCGGGCCCTTTTCGAACTGCACTAGCGACTCGTAAAAGTATGGCGTCAAAATGAATCCTTGCCGCACTGAATCGTCCACCGCCTGGGTGCGTTCCGCTTCGGGTGTCTTCTTCGATCCGATCGTGCGAGCTTCGATCGCTCGTATCAGGCACTCCGTCGTCAGCAGGGAAACGTCGTTCTTGAATCCTTCATCCATCGGAGCGCCCTTGACGCTGTCGAGCAAGGGCTTGAGTCGTTCCATCGCCGACGGATACTTCAATGCCAGCGGATCAAGCAAGTAATGGAGATAGGTATGCCGGATCTGTTCCACTTTCAATGTCGACTCCGGCCCCGGAGAGATCACCACATAATAGTCAGTTCCGTAATTGCGGGCGTTGGTCTGGCTGGGTGCGCCCATCGGATCCAGATAGACCGTGAAGCCGCGTCCCAGATATCCCGAAGAAGGCAGCCTTAGATAGATCTCCGTATCAAATAACATTTTGGAAAGAGGCTGATGATAACGCTCCGCCAGCGCGGAATAAGCTTCCTGATGCCGCTCCCAGATCGCGTGCAATCCGGCCGATGCGTAGAACTTCTGAATCAGCGGCAGAATCCCCAGCAACGACGTCGCATCCGGGGGCAGGTCGGCTTCCTTGCCCTTGACCGTCAGTTCGGGCGGGGCATTCAGATAGAGCGCGAGCGAAACATACGGAGCCAGATTGCGCGCCGGTTCTGCCTGCTGATGATTGCGGTACATTTCGCACATCGCCTGCGTCGCCTGCGTGGCCTCGTCCGACGCTTCGATATTCTTGCTGACCTCGGCACGGATTTGAGTGCGCAGCGGGTCAGAGGCGGAGAGTTCGGCATCGTAGCCGCAGGTGTTGATCGCAGTCAGAACCGTAAACAGGGTTTCGCTCGTATCGAGGGCCACGTTGGACGAGTTCTGGGCAAGCGACACTTGTGCCAACAGACCCAGAAAGATAGCTACCAGCGAACTCCGGAACCGGCAGACCAGGAATACCCTCCTGCAGTGGTGAAATGTGGGGATCGCCTGCTTCAGTTTAAGTGGTTTCCGCCGGGAGGGTCAACGCACGCGCACACTTTTGCCCATCAGCCCCGTGGAGCGTTCCAGGTTGGCTGGCAAACGCCGCTCGCAAACCCGGCCCTGCTCTTATCCCTTAACGCTGATCTTGGAAAACGACAGCACGGCCCGTCCCGCCGTAGGCCGGCCCATGGAAGTCGCCGGGCGGAAAGTCGTGAAGATAAGCATCTTCTTCACTTGGGGCAGCAAAGGCATGGCTTCTGCAGGATTCGACAGGATCCGGTAATCCTGCACCCGCCCGTTGGAATCCACGTAGGCTTCAATCACCAGGGAATCGTCGTGGATCGTATCCAGTCCGCTCTCAAAAGCTGACTGCTGCAGTTGCGGCGCCGTATAAAGCATCAGCGGAACGTCAGCATTGTCCGCCTGCAAGGGCGTCGCCAGGGATCCAATGAGCACTCCAAAAGTGATCACCGCTGCCGCCAGTCCGGCCGTGAGCGGAACCATGAATGCGTTGACTGCATTTTCCATCCGGACCAGCAATCCGCTGAATCGGGAGCCACGCGACTGCGCGACCTCGCGGGAGATCGCAAGCCGCAGTTGCAACGACAAATCCGCGGGGGCCTTCTTGCGGCCCACCTGCGCCAGCAAGGCCTGCGTCCTCCGCAGCGCGGTGCATTCGCGGCGGCAGCTTTCGCAAAGCTCCAGGTGCTCGCCGAGCATGCGCATTTGCGTGCCGGTAACCGCTCCGTCCATGTAGGGCGAGAGCAATAGCTTGGCTTGTGTGCACTTCATGACGCCACCTCCAATTCCCGTTCGCCGGGACACACTGGAGCGTGTGATCCACCCTTGGGCTCGAACTTTTCCGTTTGCAGGCCCAGTTGCGGACCAACTTCCTCTACGTAGGCGGTCAGGCGCAGCCGGAGTGCCTGCCGGCCACGCGTCAGGCGCGACTTGACGGTCCCCAGGGAAACCTGGGTCACGTCGGCAATATCCTCGTACGACATTTCTTCAAGATCGCGAAGGATGACCGTAGTGCGGTAAGGTTCCGGCACTTTGCGCAGTTCATCCTCCACTCGTTTCCGCACTTCCTCGTGGGCCACACTGTCGAAGGGCGACTCCGCTCCGTCAATCAGGAGGTTCTCCCGGATCAGTCCGTAACCTGTGCTTTCGCCCTCTTGCGGCTCGATGGAGATTTCACGTGACTTATGACGGAACCACCAGCGCCGCCGGTTGGAGGCCTCATGCACGGCAATGCGATAGATCCAGGTCTTCAGGCTGGACTCGCCATGGAAGTGCTTCATCCCGCGAAATACTTTCAGGAACACTTCCTGCGTGGTGTCGGCTGCATCGGAGGGGTCGGTCACCAGGCGATAGACGAGGCTGTAAACGGGTTGGTGAAATTCACCGATCAGCCAGGCATAGGCTTCCTCTGACCCGGCTTTCAGTTCAGCCACAATGGCCGATTCCTGAGCCCGAATTCCTATCGCTCCTGCGAGATCACCCAAAACGGCTGCTCCCGCCACGACCCTCATGGCGTTACTCCCCAATTATAGAGTTCTTTCGCGGTCAGAGATGTGACAATGCACGGCTCGCATCCCATTCTTGGTCCCGGAAACGACCGGAGCCCCACTTTTTATAGACACCGCGGGATTGTCTTAGGTTTCAGATCGGCTGGAGGCCAGAAATGCCGTGTTTTCAGCAGTCTTGGAGCCGGCATCCGGTTATTGTGGCGGCTGCGTGGCAGGCGAAGCGCCCGTGCTGGGCTTCTGTGTGCCTGTACCCAGCTTGGGCACCGGCTTCTTTTTGGAGGGAGTTTTCTTGGGCGGCTCCGTGTCATCTACGACCACTTTGGCGGGAGGTTTCGCTGGACTCGCCGCGGCTTGCGCTTGCTGGAGCTGCGTCCGCAGCCGCGTGAGCTCGCTTTCCTTCGCTCCGGCCAGGCTGTCGATCCGGTCCGCCAGCGCGTGCCTCGATCTCTCGATCGCGTTCAGGTCGTTTTGTACCGACTGCAACTCATCGCGCGACCCAAAAGCCCCCGCGAATTCCGCCACCGAGCCGAACACGTCAAACAGCGCGTCCAGATTTCTGTAAAGCTTAAACGTGATGGCCAGATTCTCCGGCGAAGTCCGTAACTCGGTCAGCATTCCGGGCAGGGCAGTCTGCAGATTGCGCTGGATAGACTCGACATTTTCCTGCGCCTGGCGCTTTGTGCCCGAGTCGGCCTTCCATCTGTCGATTCGCAGCTTCGCCAGGTCCACTTGCGCTGCCTGCGAAGCCTGCTCCAGTTGCGTCAACATCAGGTTAAGTTCGCTGGCCGAGGTGTAGGGAACCGGCGGCTGCGCTGCCTGGTTCGCAGGCGCTTGCGCGAGCATTGTCGGCGCCAGCAATAGCAGCCACATAATTTGTGGGTTGGAAAAGGGGCTCCGCATGAGTGATCCACCTCAGGATACCTATTTTGCCGGATTTCCACAAAATCGTTAGTTGGAATTGCCTTGCTGCGCGCGTTGCGATCTGCGGTAGTGTGTTGCCGTGTCGTGGACTCTCTCGATCGGCGCATTCGCTTCGCATCCCTTCAAAACTGAAGCCGTCACGGGAGGCCATGCACCGTTGACTATCCCCGGCGCGTAAGCGAAAATTGAATCTGCCTCGCAATTCTCAACGCGAGATTTGCCTGCCGCGAGTGGGCCTGTGGCGCAGCTGGGAGCGCGCTTCCATGGCATGGAAGAGGTCGTCGGTTCGATCCCGACCAGGTCCACCAACATCTCGATCCACCTCGCTGCCCACCACGTAACGTGCTATATACTCGCCGCGTGCCTAGCATTGCACCCGAGCGTTCCCACTCCGCATACTATTCGGCGCGGGTCTTTGACTTCTTGCGTGAAGACGCCGCTAGCATCTTGGGAAGGCTTGCCACGGCTCACCGGCACGATCTCGAACTTCAGCAGCGACGGGCATGGGAAGAAGAAATCGAGATTCTTAAGGATGCGCTACGAGAACTGGACGGCACAATCTTCCTCGAGTTTGACGTGCCCCGGCTGGGAAGTCGCGTCGATGCGGTGCTAGTCTCCGGCCCCGGCGTTTTCTCCATTGAGTTCAAGTGTGGAGACCGGCACTACCATCCTGCGGACTACAACCAGGCGTGGGACTATGCCCTCGACCTCAAGAACTTCCACCTCGCGAGCCACAACGCCCCAATCCTGCCGATCCTTATTGCGACAGGCGCAACGTGCAGCGATGAAAAATGGGATTGTGCACATGCCGACGGTGTCAGACCACCTCGACGCTGCTGCCCCGCCGATTTTCATCGGGTATTGACCGAGGGATTGGCGCTCGTCGATGGGCCGTCGTTGGACGGAGAAACGTGGGGCCAGGCGCCGTATCATCCCACGCCGACAATAGTTGAAGCTGCACGCCTCCTCTACTCAGGACAGACCGTGGAGTCAATCACACGCAACGATGCTGGTGCTCAGAATCTCGCGGTCACTGCAGGCGCTGTGGTAGGCATCATCGACCGAGCGCAAAGGAACCATGAGAAGGCAATCGTCTTTGTCACTGGTGTGCCAGGCGCGGGAAAAACGCTTGTGGGTTTGAACCTGGCGACGCGACGGCATGAGTTCGGAGAGGCTCGCGCGGTATTCCTGTCTGGCAATGGGCCCCTAGTCGCGGTACTCCAGGAGGCACTAACCCGTGATGAGCTAGACCGTCGCGTCAAACCTGGGTGCAAAGGTCGCGACGAACAAGACGGGTGCGGCGAACGTGTGCGCAAGAGTGATATCCGGCGAAAGGTTAGACAATTTATTCAAAACGTCCATCACTTTCGCGACGAAGGAATCCGCACCTCTACTGCCCCATTCGACCATGTCGTGATTTTCGACGAGGCGCAGCGCGCCTGGGACACGAATAAGACAGCTGATTTCATGAAGCGACGTAAGGGGCTGCCCGATTTTAACCAATCAGAATCCGAGGTCTTGATTTCCTATCTAGATCGTCATGAGGACTGGGCTGTTATCGTCTGCCTTGTAGGAGGCGGTCAGGAAATCCACACCGGAGAGGCGGGCATTGCCGCGTGGCTCTTTGCCGTGCGCCAGACATTTCCACAATGGGTGGTATACGTGTCACCAGATTTGACGGACTCGGAGTACGCGGCCGGCCATGCGTTGGACGCTTTCGCAGGTGGCACGCGAGTTGTCCGTGATACAAGGCTGCACTTGTCGACCTCGATGCGAGCCTTTCGTTCTGAGAAGGTGTCTGCTTTCGTGAAAGCCGTCCTTGATTGCGACAGCGATGGGGCACGAGGCCTGTTTCAGCAAGTCTCGTTGAATTATCCAATTGCGATAACGCGCGACCTCGCTCGTGCGAAGCAATGGATTCTCGAACATAAACGAGGCTCTGACCGCTACGGTATAGTTGCCTCGTCCGAGGCTCAGCGATTGAAGCCCTATGCGATCGATGTTCGTATCAATGTGAATCCAATCCACTGGTTCCTTAACGATTGGCACGACACGCGATCGAGTTACTACCTAGAGGACGCAGCAACGGAATTTCAGATTCAGGGGCTTGAGTTGGACTGGATATGCGTAGCCTGGGATGCGGACCTTCGATTGCAACGGAAATCTTGGCGCTACCACTCGTTCAGGGGCGACGGGTGGATGACAATCCATAAAGATGATCGAAAGCGTTACCTGCTGAACGCATATCGCGTTCTGCTGACTCGTGCCCGTCAAGGAATGGTGATCTTCGTGCCGCCAGGAGACGACTCGGATCCGACCAGACATGCCTCCCTTTATGACGAAACCTATACGTACCTGTCGAGTCTAGGCATCGGTGAGGCCTGAGAAGACGGTCCTCTGTAAGTTGACAGGGAAGAGGTTCGATCCCGACCAGGTCCACCAGATTTCTCCTTCATCCTACTAATCCGTCGCCGCTTCATACCAAGGTATATGCTCCAGTCTGCAACGGGGCTGAAACAAAACCGCCACTCCACTCACGGATCCCTGCTGTCCTTGAGTGCAATGGCGGATCTGTCCAGATCGTCCTGGAGACGTTCCTATTTCTTCCGGCTCGGATCGTCCATGGGGTTGACATAGGTGAACGCCAGAGGCGACTGGCCGTGAATCTGGATGACGGTCACCCCCGAAGCCGATGCATAATGGTGCATGCCAGGATCGACATAAGCGAAGCTGCCCGCTCCGAAGCTCATCATCTTGCTCTCGTCGAACTGATCGCCCATCCCGAACTTGAGCGTGCCTGACAACACGGTCACATTTTCCCGCGTGGGGTGCGTGTGTGGCGCTATTTTGTAGCCATCCGGCATCTTGACGCGAATGGTGAAATCGCCGCTCGCGGCGGACGGATCACCCTCCATCACGGCCACTTCCGCTCCCGCCGGGACAAATGGCGGAGGCGGACCCCACTTCACCTGATCGGGTGTAAAGGCAGTTTGCCCCTGGGATGGCTGCACGGCAACCAGCGCCGCCACAGAAAGCACGAGCACGAGAAACGGTATCTTCATGGAACCCTCCGGTGCAGCGATAATACCCCGCTGGGCCCGGTTGTCGACACAAATCCGTTGCTGTAGTATCGCCGCGTGAAGAAGGCGAAGCGTCTCAGTCCTCGAGCAAAAACCAGGAAAACTCCCAGCAGAACTCCCAGGCCCGCTCCGAAAACCGTCGAAGAATATCTTGTAGGTGTTCCCGAACCTGGCCGCAGCACCTTGACCAAGCTTCGCGCCATCATTCGCTCCGCCATGCCGCCGCAAGCTACGGAAACTATCAGCTACGGCATTCCAGCATTTAAGGAGAGTCGTGTTTTGCTTTGGTTCGCCGCTTTCGCCGACCATTGCAGCGTGTTTCCGACCGCCGCAGTCGTCGACGCCCTCAAGGACGACCTCAAGGGGTACGCCGCCTCGAAGGGCACCGTTCACTTCCCTCTGGACAAGCCGCTTCCTGCTGCACTAGTCAAAAAGATGATCAGGCTTCGCCTGGCGCAGACCCAAAAGAAAAGAAGCCGCTGACCCGAACCTCTTCCGGCACACAGCGCGGCCACGAACCGAACCATGCTAGGCTAAGCCACAGTGTCGTTCATTCCGCTCAAGCTCGCCCGCTTCTGCGTGCTGGTTCTCCTTTTGGTATTTGCGACCTTCGCCGCGCCCGCCCTCGCTGCGCCGCCGACGAAATCATGGGTAGTCCACTGGCAGCCCGCCAAACTTGTTAACGGCTCGCCGGTCATCTTTCAAGTCTCCGCGCCCGTTCACGTCGTCGCTCTCTCCGGAAAGTGGCTCGACCACGAAGTCTTCTTTTTCCATGATCTTCACAGCTCCGCCTGGTACGGCATCGCTGGCATCGCCCTGGATACTCCCGCAGGCACTCACACTCTCACCTTGCAGGCAAACTCCGCCACAGGAACGCAACTCTCAATTCGGCGCAGCGTAACGATTCGTCATGCCAAGTATCCTTCCATCAAAATCAAAGTCGCCAAGGAATTTGTCTCTCCAAGTCCCGAGCAGGTTCAGAGAATCGACCAGGAAAAAGCCCTGAAGCAGCGCCTGTTTGCAACCGTCGATCCCGACCGCCTCTGGTCCGGCAATTTCCATGCTCCGGTCATCGCGCACATCTCCGACCTGTTCGGAACCGCACGCGTTCTTAACGGCAAGGCACAAAGCGTCCACCAGGGACTCGACTACGCCGTTCCGGAGGGCACCGCGGTCAGCGCGCTCAATCGCGGAACTGTCCTGCTCGCACGACCCTTATTCTTCGAGGGGAACTGCGTGATTCTCGATCACGGGCAAGGGCTGTTCAGCCTCTACATGCATCTTTCGAAGATCAACGTCCAGGAAGGCGACCAGATTGCCAGCGGCCAGCCATTAGGTTTGAGCGGCGGCACCGGCAGGGTCACCGGTCCGCACCTGCACATCGCCGTGCGATGGCAGGGCGTTTACCTGAATCCTGCCACGCTCCTGCAACTCCGCATTCCGTAGCTTCTGCGTCAGCCGCGCGATTGCATCGACCGCAGTGTTTCCTTCAACTCCAGGTTCCGGATCAGCCGATGCAGATAATTTGCGTGCACGCCCAGGATGCGTGCCGCTTCGGTATAGTTCCCCTTCGCTTCTTCCATAGCGCGCACGATGAGCTGCTTCTTCCTTTCCTTGATCTCCCGGTGATACTTCGAACCCTCATCGCCCCGGGACAGTCCCTTCTCTATGATCGCCTCAGGCAGGTCCTCAGGTTGGATGCTCTCCGATGTGCTCAGCACCAGCGCGCTTTCCATCGCATGTTCCAGTTCGCGCACATTTCCCGGCCAGTCATAATTCATCAGGCAGGTCATCGTCTCGGTTGCAATCTTCCGCGGCCTCACTTTCATCTTGGCGCTGCACTTGGTCACAAAATACTCCGCCAGTGACGCAATATCTTCCCGGTGTTCCCGCAGCGGCGGCATTTCCAGCGTGACAACATTCAGCCGGTAGTAGAGGTCGCTTCGAAATTCGCCCGCTTTCACCGCCTGTTCCAGATTCCTGTTGCTGGCGGCGATCAATCGTATGTCCACCGGAATCGAGCGGTTGCCACCCACCCGCTCGAACTCCCGCTCCTGCAGCACTCGCAGCAACTTCACCTGCACTGCCGGAAGCAGGTCTCCCACTTCATCCAGAAACACCACGCCGCCGTCGGCCACTTCCAGGCGTCCCTTCTTTTGCGCGTGCGCTCCGGTAAACGCTCCCCGTTCGTGTCCGAAAAGTTCGCTCTCCACCAGGCCTTCCGGGATTGCTCCACAATTGATGGCGACAAATGGTTTGCCGGCGCGTGGGCTGTTTCGGTGAATGGCGCGCGCGGCCAGTTCCTTGCCTGTGCCGCTTTCCCCCTGGATCAGCACCGTCGAATCTTTCGGCGCCACCCTCGCCAGCAACTGGTAGACCTCCTTCATCGGTGCACTCTCGCCCACCAGATTATGATCGAGTTGCATCTCCGTGGTCAGCCGCAGGTTCTCCTGCTCCAGCCACTGCCAGCGCCGCGCGTTGTCCAGAGCGATTGCAGCCGGGCCGGCCATGGCAGTCACCAATTGCAGATGGTCCTGGTCGAAGCGGTCGGCGGGCCGGGTAGTGTCCAGATAAATGCAGCCGGTCACCTTCTGCAGCAGCATCAGGGGTACGCAGAGCAGGGAACGCACCTGCGAATTGACCAGGCTGTCGACTCCCGCCAGGCCGTTCGAGGCGGGCACATCCGCTCCGAGTATCGCCAGCCCTTGCTCCAGGACCTGTCTTGCTATGGTGCGGCTGATGCGCAGCGGCTGTTTCATCCTGCCGCCGCGATCCATAGCAAAGACGGACGCGAAACGCTCCTTGACGTGTTCATCCAGCAGGATGGCCCCGCGTTCCGCCGGAAGCGCTTCAAAAATTAAACTGAGAATCTGCGTCTGCAATTCGTCAAGGTCGCGGATGCAATGCACTAGACGGCCGAGTTTCAGCAGGGCATTCAGGTTCCTGGCGACTTGCGAAGTTTCTGGAAGCTCCCGCAAGATTCGCTCCGGCTGCAGGTAAAGAGCTTCCTGCGGCCTAAGCTGGGCCGTGGCCTGCCCCGGTGAGTCTTCGAACTCCACCCCTCCGGCGGCCGCCTCTTCGGTCTCTTCCTTCAGCAGCAGCACGAAAACCGAATCGCCGATGGAGATCTGGTCGCCATGGCGCAGTTCCGCCTCGGTCACGGCCACACCGTTAACCAGTGTGCCGTTCCGGCTCTTCAGGTCGCGGATCACCACGCGATCGCCTGCGCGCTGCAAAACACAATGCCGTCGCGACAACGACGGATCGCTGATTGCGAGCCAGTTCGAAGAGTCTCTGCCGATCGGCATTTCACCGTTCGGTAGCGCGAAGGCGGAATCCTTCAGCGGTCCGAACACTACCAATAACCTGGGGTTCACTTCAGTGCCTCGCGTGAGCAGAGTTGTCTACCACAGTTGCCCGCGATTTGCACACAATTATGTGTCGGTGCAGGAGCTATCTGATCGGATAGTCGCCGCTATCTTTTCGGTTAGCAATCGGAGAACTTGTACTTCTTCTGAGATTCTTGCCTCGCAGCAGCAATACTCGGCAAACCAAGAGTTTAGGCCAGTTGCGCGGGCGCGCAATAGCATGCTTCCACTTGGTTCTGTACGTGCACTGGAGCGTGCGGGCACTGGCCTGGTAAAGCGATGGGGGAAGCGCTTTCAGCAGTCTCGCCGGGCGGTGCCCATCGGGGACCTGGAGACCCCCTCATCAGGTTCCCGATTAATTTTTGCGATTGCTGCCACGTTTCTGCTCCCGCCTTCTATCCTCACCCGTGTGCAACCGCGGGTCCCTGGTGTGCGACCTCCGCACGGTCTTCTTCCGTGACCACGACTCCATCACGAAAACTCACAGTCTTGCCTGAGATCGCCGGCACCCGTTCCCCTGGCACCAGAATGCCCACCAGGTTCAACGGGTCGGCGGCCGAAAGTGTCACCATCTCGCCTGTGGCTGGCAGTTTTCGTGTCGCCCGCAGCGATTCCACTGCGACTGGCAGCGCGAACTGTTCGCCCAGAAATCCATCTACAAACCTGCCGCCGCGAATCTCTCCGCGGTCTTCCAGCCGGCGGAATCCCATCTGCAACTCGCGCCACTTGGGCAGGTTGGTTTCCCGCGCCAGCAGGTCGCGAAAAACCACGCCGTAGCGTTTCAGCAGCATCCAGCAGGTGGCTTCCACCAGGCGGTTGCGTTCCACACCCTGGTCGGCGTAAAGCAGTGCCCAGCGGCCGGCGCTGTGCCGCGGCCGTGACGTTCGTCCGCTGCCTTGTCCCGCGCGGCGTTTGGGATCAATCAAAGAACGCAGATTATCGAATCCATCTGCCGTAACCACACCTGCCGCAACCAGTTCCCACAAGGCTGCCTCGATTTCTGCCTTCAACTTGTCTGTGCCACGGACGATATCCGCGAAGAACGACGCGCCGCGATGGCGGAGGAACTCCAGCACCTGGCGCGCGCCTTCGCTCAACCCGCGCGCGTCGCTCTGTTCAATGGCGGGATGATGCGGCGACATCCAGTCGGCTTCTTCCCGCACGAAAAATGTGATTGGAGCGACGCTGGTCGGAATGACGCGCCGCTTTCCTTCCGCGGCGTCTTCGAGCGTCGCGGGATGCGGTGACAATCGTCCCCACCCCACCGCCCCGGTCAGGCAAAGTTGATCCAGCCATTGCGAGTCGTAATCGGAAATGCGCCGGCCCAGGATTTGCCGCTCCCAGGCATTGGCGGGGATCTCGAATCCCTGTAGCTGCCGAACGACGTCAAGCGTCGCCCTCTGGCCCTGAACCTGGCTCCCGGGCTCCACATGCTGCCAGCGCAGCAGCCAGCGCATGAACTGAGCGGCCGTGACCGGCTCGATTTGCTTCCGCAAGGTGGCAACGGTTAGCCGATGTATGCGCGCGAGCAGCCGCCGCTCGCACCATTCCGTTTCGCCATCTTCCGCGTGCATCGCCGCTTCCGTGAACTTGCCGCGCAGCACGGCGCCGCTGGCTTCCATCCGCAACAGAGCTTTTTCTATTTCGCATGGCGGAAGACCCAGGCGGGCTCCCATTTCCCTGGCTGAAGTCGGTCCCATGTGCCCCATCCAGCCAGTCACAAGCGCCAGGAGACCGTCCTCGTATGAGACTGCCGCGCTCTCGAACTCGGGCACAGCAGAATCGAACTGCGCATCAGGGAAGAGCATCGCGAATGTTTGTGCCCGCTCCGCCGCCACCCAGTAAGCGCTTCCGTGGCAGAGCGCCCGTACCGCCCGGTGTTGTTCCGTCAGTTGTTTGAAGAAGTTGCTCCAGCGGAGTGCATCGTTGGCTTCGCCATAGGCGGACGCTGCTTCCGGCACGGCGATCAGGGTGTGCAGCACGTCGTGCAGTTCGTCGGTATCCCGCACGTCCGGCCATGCCTCGGCGCGCACTTGCGCGATCGCCGCCGGATCGAGCTTGCCCACCTCTTCCAGCACCGACTCCGGAAGAATGCGCCGCATCTCCACCGCCCTCGCCCGCCTCTCTTCGAGTGGCGCATCGTCCAGGTATGCGTACGGGTTGGCATTCAGGATCTCGTGCGAAAACTGTGACGGGACGGGTGTATCCACCGCCACGCAGCGGATTCGGCCCTCCTCGACCGCGCGCAGCAGGTTCTTGAGACCGTCCAGATCCATCGCCTCGCTGAGAACGTCTTTCATCACTTCGTTCACCAGCGGATGGTCGGGTATCTGGATGTCCCCGGCAATGTTTTCCTGGCACGCGGCCACATCCGGGAAAACCGACGCCAGCAGATCATCCGAGCGTATGCGCTGAATTTGCGGCGGCACTTTCTTTCCGTTTTGAAAGCGCAGAAGCGCTAGCGCGCGGTTTGCATCCCAGCGCCAGCGAGTCCCGAAGATCGGCGAAGCCAGCGCCGCCTGCTCCAGGATCGGTTGCACGGTGTCCGCATTCAGGAAATGGAAGACATCGGCAAGCGGGAAACTGTGTTGCTCGGCCAGCGCGATGTTCAGGCCGTTGTCGGTGGCGGCTGCCTGCAACTCAAAATTGAAGCTGCGGCAGAAACGCTTGCGGAGCGCCAGCCCCCAGGCTTTATTGACGCGTCCGCCGAACGGCGCATGGATGATCAACTGCATCCCGCCGCCTTCGTCGAAGAAGCGCTCAGCGATGACGGTATCCTGGGTCGGGACTGCGCCCAGCACCGCGCGCCCCTGCAGGATGTATTCGACCAGTTGTTCGGATCCCGGGTCGTCCAGGCCGCATTCCTGCTTCAGCCATTCCACGGTCTCTGCCACTTCAGGCTGCGCTTGAGAGAAACCAACCGGGAAGATGTTCTGCAACCGGTCGCTGACTTCCTGCCGCAAAGCGGCAACGTGCGCCGAAAGCTCCTGCGTCCGCGCCGGAGCCTCACCCAGCCAGAACGGAATCGTAGGGGGCGTGCCATGGGCATCCTCCACCAGCACCCGTCCCGATTTGCCCTCCACGCGTCTGATTCGCCACGAAGTGTTGCCCAGCAACATGATGTCGCCGGCATTGCTCTCTACTGCAAAGTCCTCATCTACGGTCCCGACTGCGGTCCCTTCCGGCTCGGCGACGACTGTGAACAACGCGGTCTCGGGAATAGCGCCTCCGCTGGTGATTGCTGCCAGCCGGCTCCCCCGGCGGGCGCGCAGCTTGCGATTGACCCGGTCCCGGTGAATGTAGGCCCCGTAGCGGCCGCGTCTTGCGGCAATGCCCTCGGCGAGCATCTCGAGCACATTGTCGTAAAGCGCTCGCGAAACCTTGCCATAGGAATACGCTCGCCGGATCAGCGCGAAGAGATCATCTTCGTCCCATTCCTCGGCGGAGCACGCCGCAACGATCTGCTGCGCCAGAATATCGAGCGGAGCTTCAGGGATGATCAAGCGGTCCAGATCGCCTTGCCGGATTGCCCGCACCAGCGAGGCGCATTCCACCAGTTCGTCACGCGTCGTCGCAAACAACCGGCCTTTCGGCACGGCTCCTCGCCAGTGGCCTGAACGGCCAACTCGCTGTAGCGCCACGGCAATCGCCCGCGGCGAGCTTATCTGCGCCACCAGGTCGACGGTTCCGATATCAATTCCCAACTCCAGGGAAGCCGTCGCGACCAGTACTTTTACCTCGCCATCCTTCAGTTTTTTCTCTGCTGTCAGCCGCAGCTTGCGCGAAAGGCTGCCATGGTGGGCGGCGACATGGTCTTCCCCAAGCCGTTCGCCGAGGTGGTGCGACACGCGCTCCGCCAGCCGCCGCGTGTTGACGAATACCAGGGTGGAGCGGTGCTGCTGCACGAGTTCGGTCAGGCGGTCGTAGATCTCTTCCCACATCTCGTTGGTCGCAATCGGTCCCAGGGGGCTCGGCGGCACTTCTACGGCGAGGTCGAGAGTTCGCTTGTGCCCGATGTTCACAATCTCCGCATCGGGCCGTCCGTTTCCTGTCAGGAAACGGGCGACTTCTTCGATCGGTTTTTGCGTGGCTGAAAGGCCGATCCGTACGGGAGGGCGCGAAGCCAGCGTCTCAAGCCTTTCCAGCGAGAGCGCAAGATGCGCCCCCCGCTTGTCATCTGCCACAGCGTGGATTTCATCCACAATGACAGTTTCAATGTCACGCAGGATGGCCCGGCTTTTCTCTGCGGTAAGCAGGATATAGAGCGATTCGGGAGTCGTAACCAGGATGTGGGGCGGCCGTTTTAGCATCGCGCGGCGCTCATGCATCAGGGTGTCACCCGTCCGCACGGCGGTGCGAATTTGCGGCATCAGGAGCCCGCGCGTTCCCGCCATCTGCAGGATTTCGCCCAGCGGACCTTCCAGGTTTTTCTGGATGTCGTTGCCCAGCGCCTTCAGTGGCGAAACATAGAGCACCTCGGTCCGGTCTTGCAGATCCCCCGCCAGCGCTTTTCGCACCAAGCTGTCAATGCATGCCAGAAATGCCGCCAGCGTTTTTCCCGAGCCGGTGGGGGCGGAAATCAGGGTCGTGCGGCGCGCCAGAATGTGGGGCCAGCCTTCTTCCTGGGGTTCGGTGGGTGTGCCGAAACGCCCAACAAACCACTCCTGAACCAGCGGGTGCGCCCATGCGAGAGAGGAGGGAACTGCCATGGGCGTATTCTATCCGGAATTTCCATGTTTCGCCAATTGTTCGCCAAATCAATGCGCGAGCGGCGTAGCTAAATTCTCCACCGCGCACGCGAGCAATGCTCGCATCTGTCGGCCAATGCTAGAATCCCGGCAATGCCAACAAAACAATCTGCCAGGTCCCGCACTGCAAAGTCTCGCGCCGCGAGAATCAAATTATTGCTGTTTGACGTAGATGGCGTCCTCACCGACGGCAAGCTGTTCATTTTCCCCGCGCCAGCCGGGATCGCCCAGAGCATTCAACAAGATGCAGCCAGGCATGGAGGTCAGGGCGGCTTCGGTCTGCAAAGCCAGACCATGATCGAGGCCAAAGGGTTTCACGCGCACGATGGCACCGGTATCTCATTGGCCCGATTGGGCGGAATCAAGACCGGGCTGATCACCAAGCGCATTTCCGAGACAGTTGCATTGCGCGCGCGCGATTTGAAACTTGAGCACGTGCATCAGGGGATCCAGGACAAGCGAACCTGTTTCGAGCAAATCCTGCAGCAAGAAGGAATTAGCGCCGATCAGGCTGCCTTCGTCGGGGATGACGTCATTGATCTTCCGGTCATGCGCCATTGCGGTTTTGCGGTGGCAGTGGCGAACGCGCGCGCGGAAGTCAAAGCGGAAGCACATTTCGTGACGAAAAATGCTGGCGGAAACGGAGCCCTTCGCGATGCCATCGAGTTCATTCTAAGAGCTCAAGGCAAATGGAAACAGGTAGTTAGCGAATACATCTGCGAGAGAAGCCCGAAGAAAACTTCCTAAAGAAGCAGAAAACAAAAACCCACCGGTTGTCTGCTTGGGGCGTGCTCGGGTCGACAACCGATGGGTTACCGTCTCTCCTTACTCACCCTGTTGTTTTCAGGAGTATTTGATAACTCTAAAACCTTACAGCGCGGGAAAGTTTCGCGCAATTTAGAAAATTATTTTGTTTACGCTAAGTCATTGCAACGAAGTAGATTACTCTGGTATTGCAACCGGGCGCGAGGCCATGAGCTGGGTAAATCGCGCGTCTTTTCGCAGCGCAGTGAATTCTGTGTCTTTGAACACGTCATCGATTCCTTTGTAGCCCTCTTCCATGGCGCGCCGAAGATAGAGCAATGCACGGTCGAAATCTCCTTGTTTCGCAAGGAGTTTGGCAAGAACATAGTCGAAATGCGCGCGATCTTCGGGGGACGACATTTGCGCGGCGATTCCGGTGTGTGAACTGCGTTCGAAAATCTCCGGATCTAATTGCAAAGCCTGGCTATAGGCGCTGGTTGCCTGTTCATACTCCTTCTCCGAGAAGTAGGCTGCGCCCAGGTTGCCATAATACGACGCAGTGTCTTTGCGCAATCCGATGGCTTTGTTGAAACGATCGATGGCACTGCCATATTTTCTCTGGAGATAGAAGATCACTCCCAAATTGTTGTACGCGTCCGCGAACTGCCGATCGGCGTGGATGGCCCGTTCGAAATCCTTTTTGGATTCCTTGTAGCGCTGCAGCAGAAGCTCGGCAATGCCCGCCTTATTGAATAACTGCGCACCATTCTCAGGCTTGCGGGAAAGGGCGGCGCGGTAGTAGTCGAGGGCATCGACGTACGCTTTTTCCGCTCTAAGTTCATCTCCGCGCTTTTCCAATTCAGCCGCAGAGGCTCCCGGCGCGGGAGGTTCGGCGCGGCGAACCGGAGGGGGCCCGACCTGCAACTGGTCGGACGGCGCAGACTGGGCATAAAGTGCCGACGGGACGAGAAGGGAAAGGAACAGTGCGTACGAGAGACGGTGGTGACGCATCCATGCACCTCCAATGGCCAGCCGAGGAAACTTCAATCGCCTATTCCGTATTCCCGCAGCCGCGGAACTCAGTGCGGATCGTCGTTTCCGCTGCTGTGCTCCGGCGGTTTGGCAGAGTTAGACGACTTGTCGTCCCGAAAGATACCCGCAATCTTCCCCAGAAGTCCTTTTTTCTTCTTGGGATCCTGGCCTGAGGCATTGCCATCGGCTCCCGCCGGGTCTGCGGAAGCGTTTGCCGGCGGCAGGGCCTTGTCCGTTCCCAGGCCGAAAATCCGCGATACAAATCCTTTGACACCGCCGACATGGTCGCAGGTTTCCGTAGGCTCGGTGCCAGCGATGAAGGCAGCGTCGTAAGTCTCAGGGCAGGAAGGAGTAGCCAGCAGATTGGTCTGCTTATCCAGTTGCACATCCACCACGCCCGAGGGCTGGCTGAAGCCCTTGAAATTGGAATACTGAGGAAGCGTGACCGCCTTCTTCATGAACTCCGCCCACACCGGCGCCGCGGTCTGCGCCCCGCTCAGATGGATGTCGCTGTAATCGTCATAGCCAACCCACACGATGCATAACAAGTTGCTGGTATAACCGGCGAACCACCCATCGTGCGAACTGCCGGTCTTACCTGCTCCCGGAGCATTAAAGCCTCGCTGGCGGACGACGTAGGCGGTCCCGTTGTTCATGACCCCTTCCATCATGTCGGTCATGATGAAGGCGATGCGCGGGTCCAGCACCTGGCGCTTATCGGGCTGGAAGTTGGCAACCACGTCGCCATTGGCATTGCGCACAGAGTTGACCATCACTGGGGAGAGGCGGACCCCGAAATTGGCAAATACGGTATAGGCGGCGGCCATATCCAATGGCGTGGCATCGTAGGCGCCTAAGGCCATGGCTGGCGTAGGTTTGACGGAACCGATGCCGGCAGACCGGGCCAGATCCGCCACTTTGTCGTAGCCGACTTCTTCCGCGAGCTTCACGGTTGCATTGTTGAGGGACATGGCGAGCGCATATCTGGCGGTGACGTCGCCGTGATATTCCTCTTTGTAATTTCTCGGTTCGTAGATCTGGTCGCCATAGGCGAAGGTGCTGGGCTGATCCTGCACGATGGATGCCGGGGTCAAAACCGGGTTCCCGCCGTCGAGGGCGGTGTTCATGGCAGCGGCGTATACGAATGGCTTAAAGATCGAGCCGGTAGGGCGCTTTGCCATAGCGTGATCTAACTGGCTGAAGCCGTAGTTCCGGCCGCCGACGAGTGCCAGCACCTCGCCCGTATGCGGATTCAGAGCGACCAGGGCAACCTGGGCTTGAGGGCCCGGCTCGACTTTGGTTTCATACTTGCCACCGACCTTCACTCTCTTCGTGCGGCGCTTGGTTACCTCGTCATCCACCACCTTCATTCCGGTTTCCACGGCCTGGGCTGCAGCCTTCTGCAGGTCTGGATCGAGGGTGGTGTAAATGCGGTAGGACTGGTCATTCATCTCATGCTCATTGAGCTTGCTAATGAGTTGGTCCCGCACCAGATCGACGAAGTAAGGCGCATCACTGGCTTCCACGTTCGGCGGGGCGAGCTTCAGGGGCGTGGCTTTGGCCTTTGCCGCCTCTGCCGGAGTGATGGCATGAGTGTCCACCATGCTATCCAGCACCAGGTTGCGCCGCTCGAGCGCTCGCTCGGGATGACGATAGGGAGACAGATAGCTGGGAGCCTGAATAATTCCGGCCAGCAAGGCCGCCTCGGGCAAATTGATGTCTTTCAAGTCTTTATTGAAATATGCCTGGGAAGCTTCTGCGAATCCGCTGATGGTGAACGACCCGCGCTGGCCCAGGTCCACCCGGTTAGCGTAGTACTCGAAGATCTGCTGCTTACTGAACTTCTGCTCCAGTTCGGTGGCAATCAGAATCTCAGTCATCTTGCGTCGCACGGTCTTTTCCGGGGTGAGGAAGAAGGCCCGCGAGAGCTGCATGGTGATGGTGGAACCACCCTGCTCATGACGTTGGTGAGTGAAGTCGACAAACGCGGCTTCGACCAGGCGGATGTAATTGACGCCGCTGTGCTCGAAGAACCGCCGGTCTTCGATCGCAAGCACAGCATCCACCATGACTTTGGGGATGTCCTGATACTTGACCAGCTGGCGCTTGGAGCGCTGCTCGGCGTCAAACAGCGAGGTGACCATCTGGGGCTCGAGTTCGTAGGCCTCGAGATCGCCGGATGTGCCGGTGATGCTATCCACCTCGCCCTCATGGATATGAAGAGTGGCCTGCTCCTGGCTGTGATATGACTGCGGGCCGGGCTTGATGACGATGCCATCGCTCAGCAGGCGGTAACTGCCCATGGGAGATTGCCCGTCTTTCTCGGCACGGCCTGCCTCGGCATAGCCTGCGCGCCGCAGTTCCGCGGCGATGGTGCGCGCATCGGCTTTCTGGCCGACGCGAACCACTTTGGGGATGGCGTAAATCCTCGCGGAATTCGCAAACACCGGACCCTTGAAGCGTTCTTCAATGATCCGGTCGTACTTTACGTAGTAATAAGAAAACCCAGCCGTGATGACGACCGCCAAAACTACAAATGTCAGCATCGCGACCCGCAGGATAGGGTCACGATGGAGAAAGCCCTTGCCTCCCCCGGGAGTTTTCTTTCTTTTCGGGATCTTTACTTTGATGGCCACGTTCAGTCGGCGAAGCACGGTTCTCGTCGAGAAACGAGAAACCCTCCCCCTCTCAGTCAGATGACAGGGCGCGCGGACGCGTTATCCAGAGCAAGGCTCCCGGGCACATTCTGAAGCGCCGCTGTTTCGAAAGCCAAAACAGTTCTTGAGCGGCTCAGATTGTCAGGGCAGCAAACCTGGAGGGTATTCTAAACCAGTTTTGAAACGCGGGCAGGTGTCTAGAAGACACCCTTATTCTTGGTGGAAGCGTCGAAGTGGATGTCCATGGGGTAACCGGGCAACTCCACATGCACGACGTAAGGGGCCTCGATTGAAATAGATCCCGTGCCCTGCAAGCCGAAACGCTGGACGCGGACCTGGTCTCGGGTGATGGGAATCTCCAGTTCCTGGGCTTTCTTGAACACGGTGTCGCGGATGTCAGACTCGGACTTGGTGCTGTAGGTGGCTAAGGTAGCTTCGGTCTTGATGGCGTCCTCAAACTCGTAATTGGCATAGTACGCGGGAACCAACTCGGCGCCCACATACACGGCAGCCACAATCACGAAGATTCCGAGAATCGCTTTGAGGGCAGTCATAGCACGCTCCGCGCGAGGCGGCGCGCTATGTCAGTGCGCTGCCCGCAACACTCTTTCAAAGTATTCGGTTATTGCCGCGATGCTAGCATCCGACACCTGGCGAGTCGAGCGTTGAACGACTTCGACAGTACCTTCGGTAACCTTCTTGCCGACGGTGACACGAAAGGGTATGCCCACCAGGTCAGCGTCTTTGAACTTCACCCCTGGCCGTTCGTCCCTGTCATCCAGTAACACGTCGAAGCCAGCCCCTTCCAGGCGGCGGGCAATGTCCTCGGCCGTGGTCCGGAGGGTATCATCGCCCACATTGGTGGGGGTCACGACAATCTCAAACGGCGCGATCTGCGAAGGCAGCCAAAAACCGTTTTCGTCGTTACTCTGCTCGATGGCTGCCGTGAGAATGCGCTCGATGCCGATGCCGTAGCAGCCCATAATTACGGTGACTTCCTTGCCGTTGCGATCAAGCACGCGGGCGCCCATCGATTCGGAATACTTATAGCCGAGCTTGAAGATGTGGCCGATCTCGACCGCGGTATCGATCCGCAACGCACCGCCGCACTTGGAGCAGGCTTCGCCCGCATTGACCGTGCGCAGGTCGGCATAAGCGGTCACAGGAAAAGAGACACCCGGCGTCACGTTCTTGACGTGGTAATCCTCTTTGTTAGCGCCCGAGATCAGATTGCTCCGGCCTTCCAGGCTCTTGTCGACGAGCAAGACCGGCTTGTCGACGTCCTTCAGATCCTTCGCCCATTCGATTCCCAAGGGTCCTAAGAACCCAGGGGGGGAGTTGAAAACCTCTTTGATATCGGATTCTTCAGCGGGCGTGAAAGCGCCGAATCCTGCTGGTGCGAGGACGTTAGATAGCTTAGCCTCGTTCATCATGTGGTCGCCACGCAACAAAACCACGACAGGTGGAGCAGCGACACCTCCTGTTACAGTCTTGTGTTGACCAGTTGCCAGCTCTTTCAGGGCGGATCGCTGGTGCCTGAATGCTGTGAATACCAGCGTCTTGATCTTGTTCTTCGGAGAAACGCCAAGGAAGCGGGCGACCTCTTCGATCGTCTTTTGTCCCGGGGTATGAACCTCGAGAGGTTTACCATCGCCTTCGGCAG
>Ga0335079_10001304_pt1 | contig 28426 bp, 22 predicted proteins | sample Lox_Sample_33_FD_206719 | JGI IMG/M metagenome (GOLD analysis project Ga0335079, IMG submission 206719) | Soil microbial communities from Loxahatchee National Wildlife Refuge, Florida, United States - Lox_Sample_3.3 | ecosystem: Environmental > Terrestrial > Soil > Wetlands | place: USA...
GGGGTCAACGAGCAGCGCTGGCCAGCCCGGGCGCTGCTCGGCGCCTTCGAGCGCTGGAAGGATCGCGGCCTTACCCCCGACAAAGTGCCGCCGGGCGACCGCGCCGAGCTCGCCGAGGGCCGCGCGCTCGCACTCTACCGCCTCTATCAGGAACGGCTGCTGACCCTCAACGCCGCCGATTTCGGCGATCTCCTGCTGCACAACCTGACGATGTTCGCCGCGCGGACGGACATCCTCGCCGATTATCAGCACCGCTTCCGCTATCTCCTCGTCGACGAGTACCAGGACACCAATGTCGCGCAGTATCTGTGGCTGCGGCTGCTCGCGCAGGGCCACCGCAATCTCTGCTGCGTCGGCGACGATGACCAGTCGATCTATTCCTGGCGCGGCGCCGAGATCGGCAACATCCTGCGCTTCGAGCGCGACTTTCCCGGCGCGCAGATCATCCGACTCGAGCAGAACTACCGCTCGACGCCGCGCATCCTCGCCGCCGCCTCGGCGCTCATCGCCAAGAACGAAGGTCGGCTCGGCAAGACCTTGTGGACCGAGCTCAACGAGGGCGAGCCGATCGTGCTGCGCGGCCTGTGGGACGCCGAGGAGGAGGCGCGCTGGGTCGGCGACGAGATCGAGTCGCGCCAGCGCCATGGCGAAACCCTGGCGGAGATCGCCATCCTGGTGCGCGCCGGCTTCCAGACGCGCGAATTCGAAGAGCGCTTCATCACGCTTGGGCTACCCTATCGCGTCATCGGCGGCCCGCGCTTCTATGAGCGCCAGGAGATCCGCGACGCGCTCGCGTATTTCCGTCTCGTCCACCAGCCGGCCGACGATCTCGCTTTCGAGCGCATCGTCAACCTGCCGCGCCGCGGCATCGGCGATGTGACGCTGCAGGCCTTGCATGCGCTGGCGCGATCGGCGCGGATCCCGCTCACCGAAGCGGCGCAGCGCATGATCGAGACCGACGAGCTGAAGCCCGCGGCACGGCGCGCGCTGCGCGATTTTCTCACCGCGCTGTCGCGCTGGCGCGGCCGTGCCGACGCCATGCTCCACACCGACCTCGCCCAAGAGGTGCTCGACGAGTCCGGCTATACCGCCATGTGGCAGGCGGACAAATCGCCCGAGGCGCCCGGCCGGCTCGAGAACCTCAAGGAGCTGGTCGTCGCCATGGCCGAGTTCGACACGCTCGCCGGCTTCCTCGAGCATGTCAGCCTAGTGATGGAGAACACCGCCGCGTCCGGCGGCGACATGGTGAGCGTCATGACCCTGCATGGCGCCAAGGGGCTCGAATTCGACACCGTGTTCCTGCCGGGCTGGGAGGAGGGGCTTTTCCCCAATCAGCGCGCCATGGAGGAGAGCGGCCGCGCCGGGCTCGAGGAGGAGCGGCGGCTCGCTTATGTCGGGCTCACGCGCGCGCGCCGCCGCGCCTATGTTTCCTACGCCGCGAACCGCCGGCTCTATGGCCAGTGGCAGCCGAGCCTGCCGTCGCGCTTCATCGCCGAGCTGCCGACCGAGCATCTCGAGGTGGTGGCCGATCCCGGCCTCTATCCGCGCGCCGCGGCGCTGGGCGGCGATTGGTCGCTGGGCGAAAGCTTCCCGCTGCGGCCCGATCTGACGCGGCTCGGGCCGCTCGGCCGCCGCGCACCGATCCTCGAAGCGCGGCCGGCCCCCGCCGCCGGACGCGAGCTGCGCCGCGTCGGCGGCTTCGCCGCCGGCGACCGGGTCTTCCACCAGAAATTCGGCTATGGCACGGTACGTACGGTCGAGGACAACAAGCTCGCGATCCGCTTCGACAAGGCGGGTGACAAGCTGGTCATGGACGCTTTCGTCGAGAAGCAGTCATGAACTCGAGCACGCATTTCTCGCGCGACTACGCCGAGGCGCGCGGCAAGTTCCGCGACGCGGCGCGCGCTGCTGGCGCGCGGCTCTTCGCCTATGCGCATGACGGCGCCAAAGGGCCCGGCGGCGAGACACTCTCGACTGATCTGGCCTGGCTCGGGCCAAGCGATGCCTCGCGCCTTTTGGTGACGATTTCCGCGACGCATGGCGCCGAAGGTTTCTGCGGCTCGGGTGCCCAGACCGGGAGCTTGCGCACGGGGCTCGCGTTGCCGCCCGACACGGCGCTGGTCGCGATTCATGCCATCAACCCCTATGGCTTCGCCTGGCTGCGGCGCGTCACCGAGGATAATGTCGACCTCAACCGCAATTTCGTCGCGCATGGCGGGGCGCTGCCGCGCAACGAGGGCTATGTCGAGCTCGCCGAGGCGCTGTGTCCCGCCGAGTGGACCGACGCGTCGCGGCAGCGGACACGGGCCATCCTCGCCGATTACGGCGAGCGGCACGGCGCCGCCTTGCTGCAGCGGGCGATCACCGGCGGGCAATACACCCATGCCGATGGCATCTTCTATGGCGGGACCGCGCCCACCTGGTCGCGCCAGACCGCGCTTGCCATCGCCCGCGAGCACCTCGCGCGCGCCCGCAAGCTCGCCGTCATCGACTACCACAGTGGGCTCGGCCCCCACGGCCATGGCGAGAAGATCATCATCCATCCGCCGACCAGCGCCGGCTTCGCGCGCGCCCGCGACTGGTATGGCGACAACATCACCTCGACCTCGCTCGGCACCTCCAAATCGTCCGATGTCGTCGGCGATCTCCTCAGCGGCGTCGAGGCGGCGCTCCCCGGCGTCGAGTTCACCGGCATGGCGCTCGAATATGGCGTGCTGCCGGTGGACGAGACCATCGACGCGGTGCGTGCCGACAATTGGCTGCATCACCACGGCGCTCTCGACAGCCGCCAGGGCCGCGATCTCAAGGCGCAGATGCGCGACACTTTCTATGGCGATGTCGATGAGTGGAAAGAGCTGATCTTCGAGCAGGCCCTGGACGCCCAGCGCCGCGCGCTGGCGGGGCTCGCCGGGTGAGGTCAAGGCGAGCGCGCGCAGCGCGTTCGTCCCTGGCGGCGGCAGCGATTGCGCAGCAATCGCGGGAGCCGCACCGTTCGGACTGGCTTCGGTGCGAGCAAGGCGACGGGTGGGGGTATCTCGGCACACCGCTTTGCCCGCGTCCCTGGCGCCGGCGCGTGTTCGTGCTAGGCTCTGCGCGCTGTTCTTTGCGAGGCGTCCCCGTGCCGCCAACGGTCGACCGCAGGCTCGCCGCGATTCTCGTCGCCGATGCCGCCGGCTATAGCCGGCGGATGGGCGAAGACGAGGTCGGAACGCTGCGCGCGCTCGGCGCGCATCTCGATGAGGCCTTCAGACCCGAGATCGCGGCGCATCGCGGCCGTATCGTCAAGAGCACTGGCGACGGGTTGCTCGTCGAGTTCGCCAGCGCCGTCGATGCGGTCGCTTCCGCCGTGGCGATCCAACGGGCGATGGCGGCGCGCAACGCCGACATACCCGTGGATCGGCGCATCGAGTTCCGCATCGGCATCAACATCGGCGACGTCATCGTCGAGGGCGCCGACATCTATGGCGACGGGGTCAACCTGGCGGCGCGGCTCGAAGCGCTGGCCGAGCCGGGGGGCGTCTGCATCGCTGCGGCGGTGCATGAGCAGTTCCAAGGCAAGCTGCCCTATGCCTTCGCCGATTGGGGCGCACGGTCGGTGAAGAACATCGCGCATCCCGTCCATGTCTATGGTCTCGGCGCCGCTGCCATCGCCGCTTTGGCCGAAGCGCCAGCCGGCGTAGCGGCGCCGCCCAGCCGTGGCCGTATCGGCGGACCGCGGCGTCTCTGGTGGGCGGGTGCGCTGGGCAGTGTGGTTGTGGCGGCCCTCGCACTCGGCGCCTGGCTGCTCCTTGTCCCGCAGCGGGCGCCGGTTTCCCCTTCGCTGGCGGCAGGCTTCTCGATCGTCGTGCTGCCCTTTGTCGCCCTGAACAGCGAGCCCGGGCAGGACTATATCGCCGACACGCTGACCGAGGATCTGACCACCAACCTTGCCCGCTTGGCCCGCGGCGCTGTGATCGCGCCGAGCACCGCCTTCACCTACAAGGGCAAGCCCGTCGACGTAAAGCAACTGCGCCAGGAACTCGGCGTGCGCTATGTGCTCGAGGGCAGCGAGCAACATGACCATGATCGCCTTCGGGTCGACGCGCAGCTCATCGATGCGACCAGCGGGACCAATCTCTGGGCGGACCAGTTCGATGCCGATCGGGCCGACCTGCCGCAGATGCAGGATCAGATTGTGACGGAGCTGTTGCGCAGCTTGCAGTATAAAGTCACGGACATCGAAGCGGCGCGCCTCGCGCAAACGCCGCCCGCTGATCTCACCGCCGAGGAGCTGGCGATGCGGTGCAACGCGGGATTCATCGAATCGGTGACCGGCAGCAAAGCAAGGGAAACGGCGCTCGATCTCTGCGAGCGCGCCCTGCAGATCGACCCGCGCAATGGCCGTGCTCTCACGGTGCTCGCCGAAGGGACGATCATTCGCGTCAATGAGTTTCAGAGTAGCGATCGCGAGGCGGACATCCGACGTGCGGACGAGTTGGTCTCACGCGCCCTCGCGGTCGACCGCAACAACTATGCCGTGCACGGCGCCAAGGCCGAGGTGCTCATGGCCGAGAAGCGCTTCGACGAGGCGATTTTCGAAGCCGAGCAGGCGCTCGCGTTGAACCCGGCCTTCGTCTCGGCTTATACCACCCTGTCGTCGGCCAACATCCTGTTGGGTCGGCCCGAGAAGTCGGTGGCTTATGCCGATACGGCGATGCGTCTCAGTCCACGCGATCCCCAGCTCTTCCTGTTCCATTTCCAGAAAGGATTGGCGCTGCTGCTGGAGGGGAAGAACGATCAGGCCATAGAGTGGCTGAGTCGGGCGGTCGCTGCGGCGCCAGAATGGCCGTTGCCCTTCGCCCTCTTGGCGGCGGGCCTGGCGGAAGCTGGCCGCAAGCCAGAAGCAGGGGCGGCGCTCAAGCGCTATCTCTCCTTGAATGGCGGGCGAAATGGGACGATCGCGCAGTGGGAAGCGCAGCTGCCGTCGGACAACCCCGATTTTCGCCAGGCGGTCGGCCGGATCGCCGACGGGCTGCGCGAAGCGGGCATGCCCGAGCGCTGACGATCGGATGTGACTCTGAGCGGACGGCATCATAGCGCAGCGGCGGTCTGGCGCATCGCCGCGACGGTCGCGGATACCGAGACCGCGGCGCTGGCGTCGGACGCATTCGAGTCGCTCTTCATCGCGGTGAGCGCTTTCGAAGCGGCGCCCGGCGGCGCGTGGCAGGTCGAAGGCTTTGCCGCGGCGCCGCCCGAGCGTGGCCTTGTCGAGGCAAGCCTCGCACTGCTTTGGACCGGCCGCGGCGATGCGCCGCCGGCGCTCACCATCGAGCCGCTGCCCGACCGTGACTGGCTCGCCGAGAACCAGGAGAGCTTTCCGCCGCTGCGCGCCGGACGCTATTTCATCCACCCGTCCCACTACCGCGGAGGCCTACCGGCCGGCGCGATTGCCCTTGTCATCGATGCCGCGACCGCTTTCGGCAGCGGCGAGCACGCCACGACCCAGGGCTGTCTTCTTGCTCTCGACGCGCTGGCGCGGCGCGGGCGGCGTCGCGCCGTGCTCGATATGGGCACCGGTACGGGCATTCTGGCGATGGCGGCGGCGAAGACCTGGCGCCGCCGCGTCGTGGCGCGCGACATCGATGCCGAGGCGGTGCGCGTTGCCGCGCGCAACGCTGCGGCAAACGGCGTCGCCGCCTTGATCGATATCGGCCGCTCGGCGGGATATCGCGGCCTGAGGCGCGGCAGCGGCTTCGATCTCGTCTTCGCCAATATCCTGGCGCGGCCGTTAATGCTGATGGCGCCCGATTTGGCGCGCGTGCTGGCGCCCGGCGGCACCGCCGTGCTGTCCGGGTTGCTGGCGCGGCAGGAGCGTGCCGTGCTTGCCGCGCATCGCGCCTGCCGCTTGCGGCTGGTGCGGCGAATTCGCCTTCAGGGCTGGCATACTTTGGTGCTGGCCCGCGATAATCCGTAACTCTCACCGTTGCGCGAGGACCGATGACGACGCTTCAAGCCATTGTGCTCGCCTTGCTGCAAGGCGTGACTGAGCTCTTCCCCGTCAGCAGCCTCGGCCACGCCGTTGTGCTGCCGCGCCTGCTGGGTTGGACGATCGACCAGCACAGCCCCGCCTTCCTGCCGTTCCTGGTGGTGCTGCATCTCGGCACCGCCGCGGCGCTGCTACTCTATTTCTGGCGCGACTGGCTCGCGCTCATGCTCGCTTTCTTCGGCCAGGGGCCGGTCGCCGAGCGCAAGGCGCAATGGCGCCTCCTCTGGCTCATCGTGCTTGCCACCGTTCCGGCGGTCATCCTGGGCTTCCTCTTCGAGAAGTTCTTCCGCAACCTCTTCGGCTCGCCCGTGGCCGCCGCGATCTTCCTCATCGTGAACGGCGGTCTGCTCTTCGCCGGCGAGCGGTTGCGGCGCCAGAGCGGCACCAAGCTTCTGAGCGAGATGAGCTGGCAGCAGGCGATCCTCATCGGCCTCTGGCAGAGCACCGCTTTGATCCCCGGCATCTCGCGCTCGGGCGCCACCATGGTGGGCGGGCTTCTCGGCGGCTTTCATCATCGCGAAGCGGCGCATTTCTCCTTCCTCATCGCGACGCCGATCATCATCGGCGCCGCCGTGCTCGAAGTGCCGCATCTCTTCCACCCCGGCGTCGCGGCGGAATTCGGTCCGGTCGTCTGGATCGCTGGCCTCGTCGCCGGCGTCACCGCCTATCTCAGCACCGCCTTTCTCATGCGCTATTTCCGCCGCCACGATTTCGAAGCGCTCGACCCCTTCGCCTATTACTGCTGGGGCGCCGGCCTGATCGCCCTTGCGCTGCTGTTCTTTGTGGTGTGAGACTCGGGTCGCGCGCCCGATTTTACCGGCGCGGCTAGAGCTTCCGGCTGAGGGAGACAGGGATGACCGAGATCCGGCACCGGACAATCGAGACGAACGGCATTCGTCTGCATCTCGCCGAGCAGGGCGAAGGCCCGCTGGTTCTCCTTTGCCACGGATTTCCGGAGAGCTGGTATTCCTGGCGCCATCAGCTCACGGCCCTGGCCGAGGCGGGATACCGCGCGGTCGCGCCGGACATGCGCGGCTATGGGCAGACCGATCGGCCGGAGCCGATCGAGAAATACACGCTGCTTCATCTCGTCGGCGACATGGTCGGCGTCCTCGATGCGCTCGGCGCCGAGCAGGCGGTGATCGCCGGTCACGACTGGGGCGCTCCGGTTGCCTGGCACGCGGCGCTGATGCGGCCCGACCGCTTCCGCGCGGTGATCGGCTTGAGTGTACCTTTCCGCCCGCGCGGCGCAGCGGTGCCGACCACAATGATGCCCAAGACCGATGACGCGCTCTTCTACCAGCTCTACTTCCAGACGCCGGGGGTCGCCGAGGCCGAATTCGAGCGTGACGTGCCTCGCACCATGCGCAGCATGCTCTACAGCGCCTCAGGCGACGTGCCCGCCGGCGCACGCAGCGCTGTCGCCGCCGGAGATGCGGTCGGCATGGTGCCGCGCCGCGGCGGCCTGCTCTCGGCCACGATCCATCCGGACGTGTTGCCGCCCTGGCTCAGCGCCGCCGACATCGAATTCTACACTGGCGAGTTCACCCGCACCGGCTTCCGCGGCGGCCTCAACTGGTATCGCAACATCGACCGCAACTGGGAGCTGCTCGCACCCTATGCCGGTGCTCAGGTCAAGGTGCCGGCGCTCTATGTCGCCGGCGATCGCGATCTCGTGCTGGCCTTTCGCGGCATGGACCAGCTTCTCCCGGCCCTGCCCAAATTCATCCCGCAATTGCGCCGCACGCTCATTCTGCCGGGCTGCGGTCACTGGACCCAGCAAGAGCGCCCGCGCGAGGTCAATGCCGCGATGATCGAGTTCCTGCAGAGCCTTTAGATCAGGGCCGGGGGCGTTGGGCTCGTCGCGCTGGCGCTGGTGTTCTTTGTGGTATGATGCCCGCCGAGAAGGGGCGCGAACGCCCCGCGGATCGGAGGAGACGCCATGCCGAAGCTTCGCCATATTGCGCTTGCCACCAACGACCCGGTCAAAACCGCGGAATTCTATAAGCAGGCCTTCGGCTTCAAAGAGGTCGGCCGGGTCGGCACGCCCAATTCGCCCAAGGCGATCGCCTGGGGCTTTTATCTCAGCGACGGCACGCTCAACCTCGCCATCCTCAAATTCCAGAACATCGACCAGCTCGGCCGCGGCCTCGATTATGTCGGCATTCACCATTTCGGCGTGCTGGTCGACGACCTTCCCGCCTATGCCGCGAAGCTCGAGGCGCTGGGCGCGCCCTGCATCATGAAAATGGACAGCGCCACCACCAATTCCTTCTACGAGACCAAGTTCCGCGGTCCCGACGGCGTTGTCTTCGACGTCTCCGAGCATCCCTGGATCGGCGCCGCGCCCGCGAACGTGGGTGAGGTCGAGGTGAAGGAGACCGAGCCCGCCGAATAAGGCCGGCTCGGACTGACTTTCGCAAATCCGTCGTCACCCCACCTCACCCCAACCCTCTCCGCCCCTCAGGGGCGGAGAGGGAGGGACCCGCGCAGCGGGAGGGTGAGGTGGGGCGCCGACGAGGTCGCAGGCTGCTTCAGGAAATTCAGTTTCTGAGTTCTCACGCCGCTCAGGTCGCGTCGACCACGCCGGCGTCGTGCTCGTAAAGCCAGGCGATCGCCGTGAGCGAGCGGTCGCCATTCACTGCCATTTCGGCGTCGCGCTGCTGCTGGCGCGGTCCGTCGGGCAGGTGGAAGCGCGTCTTGTTGAGACGGGACAGCTCCTGCAGCCGCGTCGCGCGCGGCAGGCGCAGCTTCTCATAGAGATTGAGCGCTTCGACGGCGCGCGCGGGCCCCAGTTTCGCGAGGCAGGCGGCGAGGGTGGCGCCGTCCTCGATCGCTTGCGCCGCGCCTTGCGCCATGAAGGGCAGCATGGCGTGGCAGGAATCGCCGAGCAGCGTCACGCGCCCGACCGACCAGCGCGGCAGCGGCGTCCGGTCGAAGAGCGCCCAAATGAAGGTCTCGTCGACCGCTTCGATGATGCGGTGGACCTGCTCGTGCCAGCCGCCATAGGCGGCGAGCAGGTCGCGCTTCTCGCCGCGGTCGGTCCAGGATTCCCGCGTCCAGCTGTCGCGCTCGATGATGCCGACGAAATTCAAGAAGCGTGCGCCCGAGACGAAGTAATGGACGAAATGCTGGCCCGGCCCCATCCAGTTGGATGACACCACCTCGAGCCCGAGATCGGCGAGGCGCTCCACCGGGACGAGGCCGCGATAGGCGATGCAGCCGGTGAAACGTGGCTGTTCCGGACCGAAGAGCTGGGCGCGCACCACCGAATGGATGCCGTCGGCGCCGATGAGGAGATCGGCGGATATCTCGGCGCCGTTCTCGAAGCGCGCGGTGACGCGCTCCCCGTCGTCCTCGAGGCTCGCCAGGCGATGGCGGAAATGGACGTGCTCGCGCGGCCATTGGCTCGCCAGCGCCACCAGCAGATCGCCACGGTGGAAGTGGTAGTAAGGCGCGCCGAACATCGCTTCGAGCTCGTCGCCGAGCGGCGCGCGCTGCAAGGTGCGGCCGTCCTGCCAGCGCCGCTGATGCACCGCCACCGGCCGCACCGCGTCGCGCGTGAGCCGATCCTGCGGCACCAGGCGCTGCAGGATGCGCGACGCGTTGGGGCCGATCTGGATGCCGGCACCGATCTCGGTGAAAGCCGCTCCCTGCTCGTAGACCTCTACGGCGAAGCCGGCGCGCCGCAGCGACAGCGCCGCGGCGAGGCCGCCGAGCCCGGCGCCGATGACGGCGATCGACAGCTTGTTGCCGCTCATGCCGCCACCCCGCGGCGCAGCGCATCGAGCGTGCGGTCGATCGTGGCCGCGGGCGTGCCGGCGACGCGCAGCACCGCGGCGCCCATCTGCAGCCCCGGCTCCAGCGCTTCGAGGATGACGGCATTGGCGCCGGCCTCTTCCAGGCGGCGCGCATGCGCGGCATCGCGGCTCCGCGCGATGATGCGCAGATCGGGATGATTGCGGCGCAAGGCGGCGACGACGCGCTCGGCCGCTTCGGGCTGATCGAGCGTGATGAGCGCGGCGCTGGCGCGCTCGACGCCGGCGGCGTTGAGCAGCTCGGCACGGCTCGCATCGCCGAAATAGACCGGCCGGCCATGGCGCCGGTTCTCTTCGACCAGCGGCACGCTCTGCTCGATCGCGATATAGGGGAGCTGCTGCTCGGCGAGCATCCGGCCAACGATCCCGCCGATGCGGCCGAAGCCGGCGATGATCACATGGCCGGAAAGATCGGCCGCTTCCTCGGCCATCAGCGCCGCTTCCGGCGCGCGCTGCACCTGGAAAGCGCCGGCAAGGCGGCGGCCGAGCACCGCCATCAGCGGCGTCGTCGCCATGGTGAGCGCCACCGTGGCGATGAGGACGGTGCCGAGATCGCGCTCGATCAGGCCGAGCTGCTGCGCGATGCCGAAGACGACGAAAGCGAATTCGCCGCATTGCGACAGCAAGAGCCCGGCGCGGATCGCGAGCGGCGTGCCGAGCTGGAAGAGACGCGCGAGTGCCCAGAGGATCACCGGCTTTCCGGCCAGCAGCACGGCCGAGAGCGCCAGCACGGCCTGCCAGTGATGAAGCACGAGCGAGGTGTCGATCACCATGCCGACGGTGATGAAGAAGAGGCCGAGGAACAGGCCGCGCACCGGCAGGATGTCGGCTTCGACCTGATGGCGGTACTCGGTCTCGGCGAGCAGCAGCCCGGCGAGGAACGCGCCCAGCGCCATCGACATGCCGGCCTCCGCCGTCGCCCAGCCGAGGCCGAGGACGACGAGCAGATTGGTCGCGGCGAAGGTCTCGCGGATGCGCGTCATCGCGCTCAAGCGGAAGAGCGGGCGCAGCACCAGCCGGCCGAGCAGCAGGATCAGGAGGATGGCGGCGACGCCCTTGCCGAGCGCGAGGCCGAGCGCCGCAGCGATGCCGTCGTTGGTATCCCGGGTGAGCAGGGGCAGCAGCGCCAGAAGCGGCACCACGGCGAGATCCTGGAACAGCAGGATGGCGAGCGAGACGCGGCCGACGCGGCTCGCCAGCTCGCCGCGCTCGGCGAGCAGCTGCAGCACCGCGGCGGTCGAGGAGAAGGCGAGGGCGCCGCCCACCACCAGCGCGGCGCGCGGCGTGAGGCCCAGCTCATAGCCGGCGAGCCCGACGGCGCCGCCGGTGACCAGCACCTGCGCCAGGCCAAGGCCGAAGATGTAGCGCCACATCGCCTGCAGCCGCTGCAGCGGCATGTCGAGGCCGATGGTGAAGAGCAGGAAGACGACGCCGAACTCGGAGAGCAGCTCGGCCTCGCCGGTGTCGCGGATGAAGCCGAAGCCGTAAGGTCCGACCACCATGCCCGCGGCGAGATAGCCGAGCATCGGGCTGACGCGGAAGCGCTGCGCCAGCGGCACGGCGACGATCGCTGCCAGCAGCAGAACCAGGACGGATTGGACCTCGACGGCGGCGGAAGGAACGCTGGTCAACCGGTTAAGCCTCGTTGCGCCGCGTCAGCGCGGCCCGGCTATACCACGTGATCTGGCACCAGCTTGCAAGGGTGATCGGGATCGCCGGTCTCGACCTGGATGGTGGCGTGGTCGATGCCAAAGCGGTCCTGCAGCTCATGCGCCAGCAGCGCCAGCATCTCGTCGCCGGGATGACCCGTCGGCATGACGAGATGGCAGGTGAGCGCCGTCTCGGTCGTGCTCATCGGCCAGATATGAAGATCATGCACCGCAACAACGCCCGCCAGCCGGTCGAGATGCCGGCGCACCGCGGTCGCGTCGATGCCCGGCGGCACGCCGTGCAGCGCCAGGTTGACCGCATCGCGCAGCAGCCGCCAGGTACCGACGACGATGACGAGGGCGATCGCGAGGCTCGCGGCAGGATCGAGCCAGAGCCAGCCGGTGACGAGGATCACGGCGCCGGCCAGAACGACGCCGAGCGAGACGCCGGCATCGGCGAGCATGTGCTGGAAGGCGGCGCGAATGTTGAGATCGCCGTGGCGGCCGCTTTGGAAGAGGAGGGCGCTCGCGCCATTGACGACGATGCCGATCGCCGCCACCGCCATGACGGTGCGGCTCGCCACCGGCGCGGGCTCTATCAGCCGGTTGATCGCCTCGACGATGATGCCGCCGACCGTGATCAGCAGCACGATGGCGTTGAACAGCGCGGCCAGGATCGACGAGCTGCGCAGCCCGTAGGTGTAGCGGCGTGAGGGCCGGCGCTGGGCGAGGATGCTGGCGGTCAAGGCGATGGCAAGACCCAGGGCATCGCCGAGGTTGTGACCGGCATCGGCGATCAGCGCCACCGAATTGGCGATGACGCCGTAAGCCGCTTCGACGGCAACGAAGCCCAGATTGAGCGCGAGCCCCAGCGCCAAGGCGCCGCCGAAGCCGGCTTTGTGCCGGCCGCCGCCATGCTCATGGCCATGGCGATGCCCATGCCCATGGCCGTGCCGATGCAAGCTCGCTTCCGTCATGCTGGCTCTCAACATTGCCCTGGCCAGCCGTGCCGGCAAGCGCGATTGATGCCGCAGATAGTAAAAATCCCGCGCCGGCCGCCCTCAGGCGGCCAGCCGGGATTTTCCGCAGTGCACCCGGCCGGGCCGGGTGGTATCAGGCGGCGTGCTGGAAGTTGCTGTTCGCCGGAGTGCCGGTCTCGACCTGGCGCTGCGCCGCTTGCGAGAGCACATAGGGGATCTCGGAGCGGGTGATGCCGATATCGGCCAGCGACCGGTCGTCGAGCGCGGCAAGCTCCGCATAGGCACGCTGCCGCTGCCGCCAGCCGGCCAGCGAATGGGACACGCCGTGGAGCAAATTACCGAGAATGTTCAACATCTTATACACTCCTCTACCGCACCTGCGAAGGCGCTATCTCGCAGTTGCACAATAGGTAAGCAGTCTTGTCCGGATCCGCGAGAGGGAACTCTGCAACCCAGCCTTACAGATGCTGCATGGCGCGGCTGATGGAGCGGCCCCCTTGGCGCCCTTGTCGAGCGGCGGGGCGCGCCTTAGCCTCATGCTAGGAATCGGCGGTAGCTAACCCGTTAACAAAGGAACCTCATTGTGCATAGCAGCAATGCCGATTTGGGCGCCGTGCTCGCTCGGGATGGCTCACCCTATGACGCGGCCGGGGCGAGGGATCTGGTCGCCGGCGTGCTCGCCGCCGCGCCGGCGGCGAGGGAGAGCGACTGGCCGGCGCTGGCCGCGGCGAAGCCTTCCGCGGAGCTGAAATCGGCGCTGCAGGCACTGGCGAATGAGCTTGGCGCGGCGCCCGCGACGCCGACGCCCGGCCCGGCCGAGCGGCTGGCGCTGCTGCGGGCGGAGCTGCGGCGCCGGGGCGTCCATGGGTTCCTGGTGCCGCGCGCCGACGAGCATCAAGGGGAGTATGTCCCGCTCTGCGCCCAGCGTCTGGCCTGGCTCACCGGCTTCACCGGCTCGGCCGGCCTCGCCATCGTGCTGCCGGCGAGCGCGGCGGTCTTCGTCGATGGGCGCTACACCCTCCAGGCGAAGGTCGAGGTCGATGGCGCGCTCTATACCCTTCGCCACCTCACCGAAGAGCCGGCGAGCGATTGGATCGCGGCGACGCTGAAGCCGGGCGAGATTCTCGCCTATGATCCCCGCCTCCACACGCTGGGCGAAGTCGAGCGCTACCGCGCCGCGGCGGAGAAGGCGGGCGGCCGGCTGCAGCCGCTCGATAGCAATCCGCTCGATGCCGTCTGGGCAGGACGGCCGCCGGCGCCGCTCGGACCGGTGCTGCCCCATGATCTGCGCTTTGCCGGCGCCAGCGCCGAAATGAAGCGTCAGGCGCTCGCTGATCGGCTCGCGGCCGACGGGGTCGACGCCGCCGTGCTGACCGCGCCCGATTCGATCGCCTGGCTGCTCAACATCCGCGGCAGCGACGTGCCGCACACGCCGCTGGCGCTCGCGTTTGCCATTCTCCAGCGCGACGGCACCGTCGATCTCTTCATCGATGCGCGCAAGCTCATGCCCGGCCTCCTCGAGCATCTCGGCAATGCCGTGCGCGTCGCGCCGCCCGGCGCTTTCGGCCCGGCGCTGCAACGGCTCGGCGCCGCGCAGCGCCGCGTCCAGGCGGATCCCGCGAGCGCCGCCTGGGTGTTCGACACGCTGTCGAGCGCCGGCGCGGCCATCCATCGCGCCGCCGATCCCTGCCAATTGCCCAAGGCCTGCAAGAACGCCGCCGAGCTCGACGGCACGCGCCGCGCGCATCGCCGCGACGGCGCGGCGCTGACGCGCTTTCTCGCCTGGCTGGCCGCGACGGCGACAAAGCGCGGTCTCGGCGAGATCGCCGCCTCCGATCGGCTCGAGCAGCTGCGCCGCGAAGGCGAGTTGTTTCGCGATCTGAGCTTCCCCACCATCTCTGGCGCCGGCGCCAACGGCGCCATCGTGCATTACCGCGCTTCGCCCAAGACCGAGCGCCGGCTTGAATCGGGTTCGCTCTATCTCGTCGATTCCGGCGCGCAGTATCTCGACGGCACGACCGATGTCACCCGCACCGTGGCGATCGGCGCGCCTTCCGCCGAGATGCGCGACCGCTTCACCCGCGTGCTGAAGGGCCATATCGCGCTCGCCACCTGCCGCTTTCCCAAGGGCACGAGCGGCTCGCAGCTCGATGCGCTGGCGCGGCGCCCGCTCTGGGACGCGGGGCTCGACTACGATCACGGCACCGGCCACGGCGTCGGCAGCTATCTCGCCGTGCATGAGGGGCCGCAGCGCATCTCGAAGCTGCCCAACACTCAAGCATTGCTGCCGGGCATGATCGTTTCGGACGAGCCCGGCTATTACAAAACCGACGGCTATGGCATTCGCATCGAGAACTTGGTCGTGGTGACCTCGCTCGGCGCGCCGGCGGGTGCCGAGCGCGAGGTGCTGGGCTTCGAAGTGCTGACCTTGGCGCCGATCGATCGCGCGTTGATTGAGACGACATTGCTGGACGAGGCCGAGATCGCTTGGCTCGATGCCTATCATGCGCGCGTGCGCGCCGAGATCGCGCCGCTCGTCGATGCTGCGACGCAGCGCTGGCTCGAGGCCGCAACGCAGCCGCTCGTGTAGCAACTTCACATCTGCGCGAGACGGCGGCGCGCCTGGGGATGCGCCGGTGTGGCGGCGACGAAAATGGTGGTAGCATTCTCGTCGTCCGCGGTGCTGCCGACCGGGACCAGGAGCTTCCATGATCCGCATCGTCCGCCCCGTCATTCTCGCCGGCGCGCTTGCGCTCGGCGCTTGCGCCGTGGCGCCGCCGACGGGTCCCAGCGTCATGGCGCTCCCGGCCCAGGGCAAGAGCTTCGAAGCCTTCCAGCAAGACGACAATGCCTGCCGCCAATATGCCTCGGCGCAGATCGGCTTCGGCTCGCCGGCGGACGCCGCGACGCAGAGTGCGGTGAACAGCACCGTTCTCGGCACGGTGCTGGGCGGCGCCGCCGGCGCCGCGATCGGCGCCGCGGCCGGCAATCCGGCGCTCGGCGCCGCGATAGGCGCGGGCAGCGGCCTCGTCTTCGGTGGTGCCGCCGGCGCCAACGCAGCCGGGCTGTCGCAAGCGGACCTGCAGCGCCGCTACGACATCGGCTACATCCAGTGCATGACGGCCAAGGGTGAAAGCGTGCCGCAAAGCCTGCCGGCTTACGCGGGATCCGGCTATCCCTATCCCTATTACGCCTATGGCTACGGCTATCCCCCGCCTTATCCCTATTACCCCTATTATTACGGCCCGGCCTTTATCGGCGGCGGCTTCGTCGTCTTTCACGGCGGCCATCACGGCCATCACTGGGGAGGCCACGGGCACCATTGAGGTGCTGCGCTGCCCAGCGGCGAGCGGATCAGCCTGACGCCGGCTGACGCGCCAACTCGGCGCGGACCCATTGCTCGAGCTGCGATGCCGTTACCGCGCCGGCATGCCGAGCGAGCTCGCGGCCATGGAACAGCAGCGCCACGGTCGGAATGCTGGCGATGTGGAAGCGCTGCGCCAGCGCCTGCTCCTCGTCGACATTGATCTTGACCAGCCGCAGCGCCGGCTCGAGCTGCGCCGCCGCGCGTTCGAACTCGGGCGCCATGATGCGGCAGGGCCCGCACCAGGGCGCCCAGAAATCGACGAGCAGCGGCACGTCGCTTTTCTCGAGCTGGCGCAGGAAGCGCGCCGTGTCGAGCGGTACGGGATGCGCGTCGAACAGCTTCCGGTGGCAGGCGCCGCATTTGCCGCCGGCCGTCAGCTTGTCGCGCGGCACGCGGTTGAGCGTGTCGCAATGGGGGCAAGGGAGGTGCAGGCTTTCGGCCATGGCTCTTCCTCGGGCAGCGGTCATTCCGCCGCTTGCGTTGGCGGCAGTGGCGGCTTGGGCCGGAGCTTGCCGATGCCGAGCGCTTTCATGACCATCCGCTCATAGCCGGGCTCGCTCGAGCCGCGCCGCACCTTGCGCAAGAAATACCTCTCGAAGGCCACTTTCGCCAGATGCACCCAATAGCCCTGGGCTGCCCAGTTCATGTTGCGCGGCGGGATCTGCGGCAATGCGACGAAAGCGACGCCGCTATCGCCGAAATCGGCGAGGCAGACGGCATTCCAGGTCGGTTCGCGATGCGGCTCTTTCCCCGCGATCAAATCGGCGATGTTCTCGCTGACTGCCGACACCATCGATTCGATCATGTAGCCGGTCTTCGGCACGCCGACCGCAACCGGGGTCTGCTCGTAAGGCGGAATGGCGACGCAGACGCCGACGGCGAAGACGTTCTTGAATTGGGGATTGCGCTGGTGCTTGTCGACGAGCACGAAGCCGCGCGGATTGGCGAGTCCCGGCAAGCCTTTGCCATCCTCGCCGATGAGGCAGGACACGCCGCGGAAGGCGGGGATGAACATGGTGAGCTTCGAGGGGAGGCGGCGCTGTCCTTTCGGCTTGCCGTCCTCGCCGATCTCGGTCACCTCCACCGCATCGGGCGCGACGCGATCGACCTTGGCGTTGGTCACCCAGTTGATGTCGCGGTCGCGCATCATCGATTCGAGCAGGCCTTTGGTGTCGCCGACTCCGCCGAGGCCGAGATGGCCGATATAGGGCTCGGCGGTGACGAAGGTCATCGGCACGCGGTCGCGAATCCGCCGCCGGCGCAGATCGGTGTTGACCATCAGTGCGAATTCATAGGCGGGGCCGAAGCAGGAGGCGCCCTGCACCGCGCCGATCACCATGGGACCGGGATCGCGGCAGAATTGCTCCCAGCGTTCCGCCGCCTTGGCGGCATGATCGACATGGCAGATCGAGATGCTGTTCGCCGCCGGCCCCAAGCCCTCGACCTCGTCGAAGGCGAGCGCGGGACCCGTCGCGATCACGAGATAGTCGTAGTCGAGACGGCGCCCGTCGCGGAGCAGGATCGCGTTCTCCTGCGGCAGGACGCGGCTGGCGCCGGCGGCGTCGAAGCCGATGGTGAATTTCGCCAGCAGCTCCGGCAGATCGATCTTGATGTCCTCGGGCTCGCGCCATTTGAGCGCGACCCAGGGATTGGACGGGACGAAATGGAAAAACGGATTGTCGGAGACGACGATGATCTCCGTTGCGCGGTCAAGCCGCGCGCGCAATTCATAGGCTGCCGAAATGCCGCCGATTCCGGCGCCAAGCACGACGATCTTCGTCACGGTTTCCTCCACCCCTTGTCCCTTGCGTTATCCCTTTACGCCTAACTCGCGCAGTTTGCGCCGCCGCGCCACGGCGACATTGATCGAGATCAAACAGTTTCTCTGTCCGATCGACCTCTCTTGCCGCTGACCTGGATCAATGCGCTGCCGCGCGCGGACTTTATCGTCATGGCATGCTTTCAGGAGAAAGCCGTGCCGGTGCGGCAGCCCAGCCGCTTGAACAGCATCGCCGCCGGGCAGAAGCCGGTGAACGATGCCTGCAGCAGGTTGGCGCCGACGAAGGCGGTGAAGAGCAGCCAATAGGGGCTCCAGATCTGGCTCAGCGCCAGGCTCAGCAGGATCATCAGGCCGGCGAAGGCCATGACCGCACGGTCGATCGACATGACTTGCTCCTTTCCCGATCAGCGCCGCTGCCGCGGGCGGCAATAGAGGTCGTAGAGCACGGCGAGGATCTTGCCGATGCCGGGATCGGCGAGGGAGTAGCGGATGGTCTGCGACTGCCGCCGCGTGCGCACCAGCCCGGCGCTGCGCAGCTTCGCCAGATGCTGCGACAGGGCCGATTGGCCGAGGCCGACCACGGCTTCGAGCTCGCCGACCGAGCGCTCGCCCTGCAGCAGCTCGCACAGGATCATCAGCCGGCGCGGGTTCGCCAGATGCTTCAGGAAACCGGCGGCCGCGCCCGCTTTGGCATGCAGGGCTATTATATTCATGCTTGCTAATTTAGTGATCGCTAATATGTATATCAAGCCCGTTCCCGACTGCGGAGGCCGAGCCGTGATCCGTTTCCTCATTGCCCTGGCGCTGATCGCCGCCGGCGCCGCATCGGCGAGCGCGGCGGAGGTGACGGTCGTCAAGCGCGCGGTCGACGACCGCAAAGCGGTGATCGCCACCGTGGAGCCCGTGCACGAGCTGGTGGCGCGGGCCCGTATCGCCGGCACCATCACCAGCCTCACGGTCAAGGAGGGCGACCGCGTCGCGGCCGGCGACCGCATCGCGCTCGTCGGCGATCCCAAGCTGCTGCTGCAGATGCAGGCGCTCGCCGCGCGCAGCGCGGCGCAGCAGGCCGAGCGCGACCAGGCGCAGCTCGAGCTCAATCGCGTCTTGGAGCTGCGCCGCACCGGCGTCGCTTCGCAGGCGCAGCTCGACCAGGCGCGGACCCGTCTCGACGTCGCGACGCGGACGCTCGCGGCGCTGCAGGCCGACCGCCAGGTCATCGAGCAGCAATCGGCGGAGGGGGCGGTCTTCGCCCCGGGGGCGGGGCGGGTGCTGAAGGTGCCGGTGTCGGAGGGCAGCGTAGTGCTGGCGGGCGAGACGATCGCGACGATGGCGGCCGACAACTACATCCTCCGCCTCGAGCTTCCCGAGCGCCATGCGCGCTTCATCAAAGCCGGCGACACGATCCTGATCGGCGCGCGCGGCATGGAAGCGGCGGACGAAGAAACCGAGACGCTTCGCCGCGGGCGGGTAGTCCTGGTCTATCCCGAGATCGACCATGGCCGCGTCGTCGCCGATGTCGAGGTCGAGGGGCTCGGCGATTATTTCGTCGGCGAACGCACGCGCGTCTACGTCGCCACCGGCACGCGCGAGGCGCTCATCCTGCCCGAGAACTGCGTCTATCGCCGCTTCGGCGTGAGCTACGTCAAGCTCGCCAGCGGCGTCGAGGTCGTCGTCCAGGTCGGGCTGCCGGTCGAAGGCGGCATCGAGATTCTGGCCGGGCTGCATGAGGGCGATGTGGTGATGGCGCCATGAAGCTCGGCCTCTCCGGCATTCTGACGCGAAGCTTCATCGCTTCGCCGCTGACGCCGCTGCTGCTGCTGGCGGCGCTGATCGTCGGAACGCTGGCGCTGTTCGCGCTGCCGCGCGAGGAGGAGCCGCAGATCAGCGTGCCGATGGTGGACGTTCTCGTCACCGCCAATGGCTACAAGGCGGGCGATGCCATCGAGCTCATCACCAAGCCGCTCGAGGACATCCTCAAAGGCATCAACGGCGTCGAGCACGTTTATTCCCGCACCCAGGACGACGCCGTGGTCGCCACGGCGCGTTTCTATGTCGGCACCGACGAGGACACGGCGCTGCTCCGCGTCCATGAGAAGATTCGGGCCAACATCGCCGATCTGCCGAAGGGCATTCCCGAGCCGCTCATCATCGGCCGCGGCATCAACGATGTCGCCATCGTGACCTTGACCCTGGCGCCCAAGCCCGAAGCGGCGGCGCGCTGGAACGACAACGGCCTCTATCAGGTGGCCTCGGAGCTGCAGCACGAGCTGGTCAAGGTCGAGAATGTCGGCCTCACCTACATCGTCGGCGGCAGCCCCAACCAGATCCGGATCGAGCCCGATCCGGAGCGGCTTGCGCTCTATGGCGTGACGCTCAATCAGCTCGTCGACAAGCTCGAGAACGCCAACCGCTCCTTTCTGGTCGGCGCCTTCGACCAGCTCGGCCGCAACACTCCGGTCGTCGCCGGGCAGACGCTGCAGGGCGTGCCGGATATCGGGCTGCTGCTGCTGACGACGCGCGACGGGCGGCCGGTCTATGTCAAGGACGTGGCCGATGTCGTGGTCGGCGCGGTCGAGCCCGAGCACCGCGCCTGGACGCTCACGCGCACGGCGTCGGGATCGCTCGAGCGCCGGCCCGCCGTCACTATCGCCTTTGCCAAGCGCAAGGGCGCCAACGCCGTCACCGTCGCCGATGGCCTGCTCGAGCGGCTGAAGACGGTCGAAGGCCGGCTCGTGCCGAGCGACGTCGCTGTCAGCGTCACGCGCAATTACGGCGCGACGGCGACGGAGAAGGCGAACGAGCTGCTCTTCCACCTGGCGCTCGCGACCGTCTCGATCGTCGTGCTGATCACGCTCGCCATCGGCTGGCGCGAGGGCTTGGTCGTGCTGGTGGTGATTCCGACCACCATCCTGCTCACGCTCTTCGCTTCCTGGCTCATGGGCTACACCATCAACCGGGTGAGCCTCTTCGCGCTGATCTTTTCGATCGGCATCCTGGTCGACGATGCGATCGTCGTGGTCGAGAACATCGTCCGCCACTGGCAGGCGCGGCGCGGCCGCTCCCTCATCGACACGGCGGTCGAGGCGGTGGCGGAGGTGGGCAACCCGACCATCGTCGCGACGCTCACGATCATCGTCGCGCTGCTGCCGATGATGTTCGTCAGCGGGATGATGGGGCCTTACATGAGCCCGATCCCGGCCAACGCGTCGATGGCGATGGTGTTCTCCTTCTTCGTCGCCGTCATCATCACGCCCTGGCTGCTGCTGCACATCGCCCGCGGCCGCTTCGAGACGGGCGGCGATGGCGGCGGCGAGCACGACATCGGCGCGATGGGACGCTTCTACCGGCGCATCGCCCGGCCGCTGCTCACCGGGCGCCGCCGCGCCAAGGTCTTCCTCTTTGCCGTCGCGGCGGCAACGGCAGCGGTCTGCCTCCTCTTCGCAACCAAGGATGTGACGGTGAAGCTGCTGCCCTTCGACAACAAGTCGGAGCTGCAGGTGGTGGTCGACCTGCCGCAGGGTGCGACGCTGGAAGACACCGAGCGGCTGCTCATGGCGGCGTCCGACCGGCTCAAGGATCTGCCGGAGCTGACCTCGATCCAGCTCTATGCCGGCACCGCGGCGCCGTTCAATTTCAACGGGCTGGTGCGGCACTACTATCTTCGGAACGCGCCCGAGCAGGGCGATCTCCAGGTCAATCTCGTGGCAAAGAGCGAGCGCTCGCGGCCAAGCCACGCCATCGCGCTCGATGTCCGCCGGCGGCTCGCCGATCTGCCGAAGCCCGAAGGCACGGTGATCAGCGTCGTCGAAGTGCCGCCGGGACCGCCGGTGCTGGCGACCTTGCTCGCCGAGATCTACGGCCCCGACGACGCGACGCGGCGCGCCACGGCCGAGAAGGTACGCGAGGCTTTCAAGAGCGTCGATTTCATCACCGATATCGACGACACCTTCCACACGCCCGGCGAGCGGCTGCGCTTCTCGATCGATCAGGAAAACCTAGAATTCTATGGCGTCGATGAGCAGGCCGTCTACGACACCATCGCCGCCATCATCGGCGGCGTGAAGGTCGGCTATTCCCAACGCGGCCACGGCACGAAGCCGATCGAGATCGACGTCAAGCTGCCGAAGCGTGCGGCCTGGATGGGAGAGCGCATCCTGTCGACGCCGCTCCCGGCCGGGGGCACGGCAAGCCGGGGCGCCAATGTCGAGCTTGGCGACGTCGTTTCGGTGAAGCGGGAGCCGGCCTCCTACAGCCTCTTCCGCCGCGACGGGCGCTTTGCCGAGATGGTCGAGGCCGAGGTGGCGGGGCGCTACGAAGCGCCGATCTACGGCATGCTCGCGGTCCAAGACCGGTTGAAGCAGATGGGCTGGGGCGCCGCCGGGCCGCCGGAAATCCGCTATCACGGCCAGCCGCTCGACGAATCGAAACCCTCGCTGCTGTGGGACGGCGAGTGGGAGGTGACCTATGTCACCTTCCGCGACATGGGCGCTGCTTTCGCCGTCGCCATTCTCGGGATATATCTTCTCGTCGTCGCTCAGTTCGGCTCGTTCCGCCTGCCGCTCGTGATCCTCATCCCGGTGCCGCTCACCCTGATCGGCATCGTGCTCGGCCACTGGCTGCTCGGCGCGCCCTTTACCGCCACCTCGATGATCGGCTTCATCGCGCTGGCCGGCATCATCGTGCGCAATTCGATCCTGCTGGTGGATTTCATCCGCCAGCGCCGCGCCGAAGGCGCGAGCTTGCGCGCAGCGCTGCTCGATGCCGGCGCAGTCCGCTTCAAGCCGATCTTCCTCACCGCCGCGGCGGCGATGATCGGCGCCGCCTTCATCATCACCGACCCGATCTTTCAGGGCCTCGCCATCTCGCTCGTCTTTGGCCTCGCCTCATCGACGGCGCTCACCGTCCTGGTGATTCCCGCCGTCTATGTCTGGCTGCGCGACGACGGCAAGAAGCTGCCGGAGTAACGGCCCGCGCAGTGTTCTCTTGGTTCGCGCGGCGCGAATACTTCGCCTTTCTTGACGGCGCCGCAGAACCCAAGGTTTCGCAGCAGTGACGTGTCAATCAACCGAAATGAAATCAAAGAGATCGCGCGTCATCGCAAGCCTTCGTTAACCATCTTCACGCTATTTCCAGACGGAAAACCGGGCGTGCCGGCGCGGCCGAGCCCTTTGGGATTCCGGAAGGCAGAGAAGACCATGGTACGTAACGAAGGCGAAGTCAGCGTCACCTTGCTGCTCAATGGCGGCCACAGCCGCACGCTCTATCTCGCGCGCAAGGACCCGCTGCTGAACTCGCTGGTCTCCTCGATCGGCGAGAAGAGCTATGGCGGCGGCCGGCCGGCGCGCCCGTTCAACATCCGGCTCGATCAGGGCAGGCGCTCTTTCATTTTCTCCTCGACCGACCTGGTCGGGCTCGTCACCGATCCGCCGATCAGCGGTGATGCGGAGGTGCCGTCGGCGGCCATGATTTTGCCACGCCATGCGATTGCCGAGCCGCAGCCGGACGCACCCTATGAGAAGTCACCCTATCTCGTGCTCGAGAACTTCGTCGACGAGACGCAGCTCGCCGAGCTCGTCAGGTTCACGCTGGCCAGCGAGCGGAACTTCGCCGCGGCAAGTGACGCAAACGTGCTGGCGCTGCGCGATCTCGGCCGCTTCTCCGGCCTTTTCCGCGATCGCATCCGCTCGCTGGTGCCGCAGCTCACCACCGCTTTCGGCATCGGCGACTTCGCCATCGGCGATGTCGATTGCGTGCTGAGCGCCGAGAATGACGGCGCCGCTTCGGAGCTCGACGACGAGGAGGAGGTCTACGCCGCCAATCGCGCCATCAGCTACGCCTTCTATTTCCACGGCGAGCCCAAGCGCTTCAGCGGCGGCGCCTTCCGTCTCTACAATGCCGGCCTTGCCGGCGGCACGGCGGCGGCCGAGATCGAGCCCAGGAACAACAGCATCGTGTTCTTCCCGAGCCAGTGCCCGCACGAGGTGCTGCCGCTGCGCTGCCCGTCGGGGCGCTTCGCCGACAGCCGCTTCGCCGTCATCGGCTCGGTGAGACGGGCGGTCTAGGTCGTACACTTCATCAGGTTTCTTCTTGCTCGCGGTAAAGACCGAGCCACTTCATGAGTGGCGCATCCGTGAAGCTGAAGAGAAACGCAGGGCGGTCACCCATATTGACGTGCTCGTGGAAGGTCCATGTCGGTACCGTGAACACGTCCTTGTCTTCCCAGAAGAGCTTCTCGCCACCTACTATCGAGCAACCAGAGCCCTCGACGACGTGATAATTGGTGCAGCAGACGTGGCGGTGTGCCCTTGTCTGCTGTCCTGGCCGCAGCATTTGGATGTAGCAGGCGATCGTCGGCATGGTGGGGCCGCCGGTCGCCGGGTTGGTGTACTCGAAAATCACACCGTCGAACGGGCTGCCATCAGTCTCCGCTGCCAGTCGCTCCAGGGCAGCCCGAGCCTGCGACATTGGGTAGTGCCACATCGGTGAGTGCGTGGTGGTGGGGTCCACGTCCCACGCCGGCTTGAGCCCTCCGCTGCCGTATTTAGCGACCGATGGATCGGCACCCGGACCAACGCGCTGCCGCTGCTCGTTGTACTCCTCGAAAAAATTCGCCTCCAACATCCGCAACAGTGGGATATCGAGACCGTCGAGCCAGATCATCGGCTGATCGGTGTCGTTCGCGTGGTCGTGCCACGTCCAGTTCGGGGTTAAGACCAGGTCGCCCGGATACATCGGGATTCGTTCGCCATTCACCACCGTGTAGCCGCCTTCGCCCTCTATGATGAAGCGCAGCGCCGATGCAGAATGACGATGGGCGCGCGCGATCTCGCCGGGCATCACGATCTGGATGTTGGCGAGCAGGGTGTTGCTCGCTGAAAGCCCTGGCAGCCCGGGATTGGTCAACCGCAGGACCCGTCGTTCGGCCTCCTCCGTGCCAACGAGCTGAGCCGCTCTCATCGCTTGGGGGCGCAAGTCCCGCCAGTGCCACACATACGGCACGGCCCTGCTGTTGGGCTCAACGCTGATTCCATCGCCGGTCCAGGACGGAAACACGTTCTGCGATCGAAGTTGAGCGTAGTACGCGTGCCGCTCATCCGCCGATGACTGGATGCTGGATAGCTTCAAGGTCGCCATGCTCAAAACCTCCTTGCCAGGGGTCTCGAAAGCGCGCCCTTAACCCACGCCAAGAAACAGAGAACCGGTTCACCTGCTTGGAGCATCGACCTCCGTGTCTCTCGGCGTCAGATCAGAGACCGGTGCAGCGAGCATTGTCAACGGAGATAGAGCCGGCCCCACATTCGCGCAGCCCCGCCTGCGCCGCCCGCACTCGACAGCCTCCACGCCCTGCGGTAGCAAAGGGGCATGCACGGGCGCGCGCGGCGGAATGTCCTGATCCTGGCGCTCTGCCAGGGTCTCTATCTCTCCGCCGCCTCGGTCCAGGCGGCGCTCTCCGGCCTTGTCGGCGCGACCCTGGCGCCCACGGCGCTGCTGGCGACCGTGCCCTACTCGCTGATCACGCTGACAACGGCGAGCACGACCATTCCGGCCTCCTTGCTCATGGCGCGCTTCGGCCGGCGCGCCGGCTTCGTCACGGGCGCGCTGCTGGGCGGCACGGGCGGTGCGATCTCGACCTTCGCCATCTTTCACCAAAGCTTCATCGGCTTCTGCCTCGGCAATGCGTTGATGGGCTGTTTTCAGGCGGTGGCGCAATATTACCGCTTCGCCGCCGCCGACGCGGCCGAGCCTTCGCTCCGCAGCCGCGCCGTCGCCTGGGTGCTGGCGGGCGGCGTCACCGCCGCCGTGCTCGGTCCGAGCGTTGCCGATGTCAGCAAGGATCTGTTCGCGCCCGTTTCCTTTGCCGGCGCCTACCTCGCCATCTCGGTGCTGGCGGGGCTGTCGATCCTGCTGCTCGCCTTTCTCGCCATCCCTGTGCCGGCGGCGAGCGAGACCCGGCGCGGCGGGCGCCCACTGGGCGAGATCGCGCGCCAGCCCGCCTTCATCGCCGCGCTCGCCAATGGCGTGCTCGGCTATGCCACGATGACCTTCGTCATGACGGCGACGCCGCTCGCGGCCGTCGCCTGCGGCCATGACAGCGGCGACGCCATCGGCATCATCCGCTGGCATCTCGTCGGCATGTTCGCGCCCTCGTTCGTCACCGGCAGCCTCATCGCGCGCTGGGGCATCGTGCGCGTCTTGCTGGCGGGGGCGGGTCTGTTGCTTGCCTGTGTTCTCGTCCTGCTCTCCGGCACCGCGCTCTGGCAATTCTGGGTCGCGCTGACGTTGCTCGGCGTCGGCTGGAACTTCATGTATGTCGGCGGCACGAGTTTGCTCACCACGACCTATCGGCCGGAGGAGCGCGCCAAGGTGCAGGCGACGAACGAGTTCCTCACCTTCGGCGTCGTGGCGTTTGCTTCTTTCTCCTCGGGGGGCGTCTTCGGTCTCGCCGGTTGGCAGGCGGTCAACTACGCCGTTCTGCCGCTGCTGCTGACCGCCGCGAGCGCGACGCTGTGGTACGCGACCGTCAGCCGCTCTGCACCAGCGCCAGCCACTCATCCTCGCTCAACGTCGTGACGCCGAGCGCTTTCGCCTTTTCCGCCTTCGAGCCGGCATCGGCGCCGACGATGAGAAAATCGGTCTTGCCGGAGACGCTGCCGCTGACATTGGCGCCGAGCGCTTCGGCCCGCGCTTTCGCCTCCGAGCGCGACATGGCGGTGAGCGTGCCGGTGAAAACGACGGTCTTGCCGGCGAGCGGCGAGTTCGTCGCCACGCGCGCGCCCTCGTAATCCGTCACCTCGACCTCACCGAGCAGCTCGTCGAGCAGCGCCAGATTGTGCTTTTCGGCGAAGAAGCCGGCAATATCGGTCGCCATGTCCTCGCCGATGCCGTGAATGTCGTTGAGCTCGCGCCAGGCATCGCCCTCTTGGTCGTGCGATGCGACCATCGCGTGCCGCCAGCGCGCGAAGCTGCGATAGTGCCGCGCCAGCAGCTTTGCCGTCTGCTGCCCGACCTGCGGGATGCCGAGGGCATAGATGAAGCGGTCGAGCGGGATGCGGCGCCGCGCGTCGACCGCGTCGCGCAGCTTCGCGGCGCTCTGCTCGCCCCAGCCTTCGCGCTCGGCGATGGCGTCGTAGTCGAGGCGGAAGATGTCCGCCGGCGTCTTGATCAGCTTGTCTTCCCAGAACTCGGCGATGTGCTTTGTGCCGAGCCCCTCGATGTCGAACGCGTCGCGCGAGACGAAATGCCGGAGCCGCTCCACCGCTTGCGCCGCGCAGATGAGGCCGCCGGTGCAGCGCCGCACCGCCTCGCCGGGCTCGCGCACCGCCAGGCTGTCGCAGATCGGGCATTTATGCGGGAAGACATAGGGCTTGCTGCCTTTGGGCCGGCGCCCCGCCACGACGCTCACCACTTGCGGGATGACGTCGCCGGCGCGCTGGATGATGACGGTGTCGCCTTCGCGGATGTCCTTGCGCTGGATCTCGTCCTCATTGTGCAAGGTGGCGCGCTGCACGACGACGCCGCCGACGGTGATCGGCTCCAGCACCGCCACCGGCGTGAGCGAGCCTTGGCGACCCACCTGAATGATGATCTCGATGAGCTTCGTCTCGGCCTGCTGCGCCGGGAATTTGTGCGCGATCGCCCAGCGCGGCGCGCGTGCGGCAAAGCCCAGCCGCTCCTCGAGGTCGAGATCGTTCACCTTGTAGACGACGCCATCGATGTCGTAGGGCAGATCGGCGCGCTGTGCCGCCATCTCGCGGTGGAAGGCGAGCACCTCCTCGACGCCGCGGCACAGCTTGGAGAGCGGGTTCACCGCGAACCCCCAATGGCGGAAATGCTCGATTGCCTCCCAATGCGTTGCGGCGATCGGCGCGCTCGCCTCGCCCCAGGCATAGGCGAAGAATTTGAGCGGCCGCGAGGCGGTGATCGAGGAATCGAGCTGGCGCAGCGAGCCGGCGGCGGCATTGCGCGGATTGGCGAAGACCGGCTCGCCCGCCTTCTCGCGCTCGGCATTGAGCGCGAAGAAGCCCGGCCGCTCCATATAGACCTCGCCGCGGATCTCGATATGGTCGGGCCAGCCGCGGCCCTTGAGCCGATGCGGCACCGTCTTCAACGTCCTCACATTGGCGGTGACATCTTCGCCGATGATGCCGTCGCCGCGCGTCGCCGCCAATACCAGCGCGCCCGCCTCATAGCGCAAGGAGCAGGAGAGGCCGTCGATCTTCGGCTCGGCCGCGACCTCGATCACGGCGGGATCGACGCGCTCCAGATCCTCCTTGCGGCGGAAGAAATTGCGCACGCTTTGGAAAAAAGCGCGCACATCCTCCTCGTCGAAGGCGTTGTCGAGCGACAGCATGGGCTTGGCATGCGTCACCTTGGCAAAGCCGGTCGCCGGCGCCGCGCCGACGCGGCGGCTCGGGCTGTCGGCGCGCACCAGCGCGGGAAAGCGCTTCTCGATCGCGTCGTTCCGGCGGCGAAGCGCGTCGTAGTCCGCGTCCGAGATCTCGGGCGCGTCCTTCTCGTGGTAAAGCCGGTCGTGATGCGCGATGGTCTCGGCGAGACGCTTCAGCTCGGCCTTGGCCGCCTTCTCGTCGAGCTCATCGACCGGCTCGGGCTTGGGAGCACGGCTCATGCCACGGCGCCTGCCATCAGGCTCGCCGCCGCCGCGCGCGCTTCGGCCGTGACGGCGCTCCCCGACAGCATGCGCGCGATCTCCTCGCGCCGCTCTTCGGCGGAAAGCTCGGCGACGCGGGTCAGCGTCTTCTGCTGCGCCTGGCGCTTCTCGACGCGCCAGTGATGCGTGCCGCGCGCC